>Ga0304730_1000224_pt1 | contig 50296 bp, 49 predicted proteins | sample M_130628_MF_Meta_FD_190474 | JGI IMG/M metagenome (GOLD analysis project Ga0304730, IMG submission 190474) | Freshwater microbial communities from Lake Montjoie, Canada to study carbon cycling - M_130628_MF_MetaG (v2) (version 2) | ecosystem: Environmental > Aquatic > Freshwater > Lake | place...
GCTTTTTAATATCTTCAAGATCTAAAAATGAACATTTACTAGTGTAACTTTCTTCATGCTTTTTTAAAGTTATACCCACTTTCCTAGCTTTATATTCAATCATCCATGCTAATTTCTCAAATGGTATTTTTAAACACTTTTTAATTAACTATTATTTAACACTATAATCACATAAAAAATTTATTTTATTAAAATCATTAGTTATACCATTTAAATCATAAACATATGAGAAATTATTATTTAAATCTAAATAATATATTTTATTAAAAGCAACAAAATATAATTTATTTTTTTTTATAAAATATTCTCTTATTAATAAGTATTCATAACTATCAACTAAATGTTTAAATTCTCTAAATAATTTAGAGATTTTACCGAATAATATATGATATTCAAAATTACTACCTAAACTAAGATTTCTTTCTTCCCAACCATATTTTAAAGTTTCAGTCATTAAAATTATTTATTTTAAAATTCAATTTTAAATTCTTCTATCATATATCTTTTAATATCATTATATGATGAATTTTCACTTTTCACTTTATTTACTACAATTTCTATTTTATTTTTAATATATTCATATTTTGATATGTCTTCTTTTTCTAAAATCCATTTTTCTAAATTTTCAAAAGGAAAATACCAATCTTCTTCAATTGGGTCTATCAATAATGTTAACCATTTTAATAGATTAGTATCAACATCTAAAAAAATATCTGTATTTTTTATAAAAAATTCATTAACTTTTTTCATATTATATTTATATATTTTGCATTTCCATATGACATATCCAAACTTAATATAGTGTATAGATGTATTTTTTTATCAATATTATCTGTATCAAAAATAACTAAATATTTTTTATTTTTAAATTTAACACAATATTTTATAATTTCTTTATCTTGTTTGTTTTCTAAATAAACTACAAACTTATTAACTAAACCATTTATTTCATTAACATGATTTGATATATTAGATTTACTTCTCTCTTACAATCTATCGGTTATATAATGACCTTTTCTATCACTATAAGTAATATCCCAACCATTTAATTCATAAATGAAGCTTCCTTCAAATCTGTTATTTAAATTTTCAAAATATTCATAAAAATTTTTTATATTATTCATAATTGTTTAACAACTTCAATAATAGATTCTAAAGTTCCTTTTATTAAATATTCATATAATCCAAATGAATCTAAAGATTTTGGTGTTTTATTGAAAAAATCTACTTTGTTTAATATTTCATCAATATCATTTCTCCATTTTAAATAAAATTCATATACATCCGAATCATTTATTAAACCTTCTATTTTAACATCTTCTGGATTTTTGTTAAATCCGTCAACAAATGATTTGTATTCACCACCACTATTTTCAATGGTTTTTTCAATCATTTTTTTAACTTCATCTTTTATATCCTGGTTTATTTCAACTGCTTCTTTTAATAAAATAGTAAACTTTTTCATATTAAACTTTTATTTTTGGTATAAAATTGATATTGTATCATTTAGATCCAAATCATACCCCAATAAGGATGTATTGATATATAATTTACTATTATTTACAATTTTTGAATGCATAGTTGTTAAATTATCAGCAGAAAAAACAGCAATATCATTTATTGTATTACCAGCATTTAATAATATTCCATTTATATAAATAGTAGTATTAACAGTATTAAAATTAAATGTATGATTTAAAACATCAGAATGTGTTAAAATTGCTTCACTAAATGTTGCACCAGGATTGGCAATATATTGTTCTAATAAACTAGCTGAATTTAATGCTGTAACATCATCAGCAACTTGTGCAATTAGCAATTCCAATCTTTCATCTATATCTAATTCACTGTGTGTTGTTGAATGTGTTCCAGTTAATTTTTCAGATTGATAAATAGATAAAAAATCAATTCCTTTATCAATTTTCTCAATTAACTCATTTTCTTTTTCCTCATCAGCTTCATGTTTATTATTGATAATATCAATTTGTTGTTGCAATTCAAGTAAAGCCAATTTTGCTTCAGCTTCTGATGTAAAATCTAATACTATTACAGAATTTAATTTAGTTCTAATATTAATAGTATTTAATTTAATAAACATAATTGTGATAGATTCAGGATCTATTGTATGTCTAATTTCACCTCTATTATCCCTAATGTTTATAAAGTGATCACCTATACTAACAGGTATTACGAAATATTTTATTTTATAATTACTCATCTTACAAAATTGTTAAAGTTATTGTTTTATTAGTGTTTATAACATTATCAGCAAAATCTGAAATATCAAAATATATATGATATGTTCCTGGTATTGATGTAGATTCAATTGAAACATTAGAATCATTTAAGAAAATTAAATCTGATGCTGTTATACCCATTGGTAAAATACTTGATGTTCCTAATCTGCTATCATAAACAGAATCTATCAATGATGCTATTATAAATTCTTTATTAACTGTTATAGATGGTGAAGCTGCTACTATTTGAACTTCAAAATTATCACCCATATCTGTTGTATAAGGTCCAGAATAAGTTGAACCAGGTAAAGTTACTAAACTAGTAAATAAAATAGTTGGATCAATAATATCATCAACAGGATTTGTATGTTGAATAACATATCCTGGTATATTCATAGACCATTCTATAATAGAAAGTGCTTGATTTGCATCATTATTTGAAACAAAATCTAATAAAATATTACCCAAAACAGCGTCTTTAATTGTTAAAACATTATCAGATTTTTCAATTGCACTAATATTTTCCAATGATAAATAACAAATAGGAGTTGGAACAATATCATTACTTAAAATTGCAATTGATTCATTAACAACCCATGTTTGCAAATCAGTATAATGTAAATCTAAGAAAGATATAGCAATTTGAACTGGTGTATCTGCGAAGAATGAATCTTGATCATCAATTACTGCAACCATTACATCTAAATATACTGGATATTTTTGATTAGGGTTGTGTAAATATAATTGTTTAATTCTATTAGTTGAGTTACCTGTTAAAACCAATAATTGTGAAAGTGGGTGTAATGAATAATCATCAATAAAATTCCATTGGATATAATTATCCTCTTCAATAACTGATTTTTTATCATAAAGAACTTTGACTGATAAAAATGTAACATTATCACCTAAACCTAAATGGTTTAAAAGATAATTTGTTTGTCCAGCTTTCAAAATTACTCTACTTTTTAGAATTTGTTTATATGGTATTCTTAAATCAGATATTATTAATTTTTCTGCTGTGTTTGAAGCATCTACTGCTATAAAATCACCAGTAGTTTTTATATATTGACTACTATTCCCAAATACATTTCCACAACAAGGCATATTATTTAATTTTATTTTTATTATATATTAATTTTTACAAATCAAATATATCAATTTTATACATGGTTTTAAAATCAGTAGAATCATTTAATATCCTAGTTACCAATATTTTCTTACCTTTATTTAATCCAATAAATGGTTTATTAGCTAAATATGTAGAAGAGTTATTATGAATTGATGTTATTTGATTGCTATTTAAATAAGATGATAATTGTGAATTGCTACTTACATCAAAACTTATATAATTTTTATTACTAATAACCTTAACAGAACTTGTAGAACCTAAAACTTTATATTGTCCTGAATAATCTGTATAAGATGATGTTCCAATTGCTAAATTATTAATATTCAAAACATCACCAGGTTTAATACTATTATCTAATAAATTATAAGCATCTTTAAAAGGTACATCAATTGTTTTTCCACTATTATGAACATTAAAATCAGAATTAAAATCCAATTCAAAATTGAATTCTTTCCAATTATAATTATAATTTTGTCTATTAGGTGAAATTGTATTATTATAATATACTGGCAAATCTATACCACCTACTAATAAAACTTGTTTATTATTGTTAATTAAAAATATATCCAACTTTTTATTCTCGGTTGCTGCTTGTTCAGCAGTTATATAAAACTCAGCTGTTTGTTTATAATCCAAATCTCTACTTAAAATAAGTGATAAATTATTATTATTAGGAATTGTCATACTAACTATATCATCATTCTTAATATAGACTAACCAATTTTTATTTGTTGGAACCGGTAAATTCATAGGTATTATACCATTTGCATTATATAAATCAGTTGTTTTAGCAACATCTATTCTATTATAAACAGTATCTATATTTTCTAATAAAATTTGTGGTGGCGTACCTAACATATTAGTGACTGATATAGTTTCAGATGATTTAAGTTGAGCAGTTGTATATAATCTCAATAAATCTTCTAAATTCTTTATTTTATTATTAATTGTAGATAAATCAGTTTGAGTATATAATAAACCTTGTAAAGCTATAATTTGATTTTTAATATTTGTTTGTTCTGCTAATAGATTTAAAAAGCTATCATTAGTAGATGATAAACCTTGCATAGCCTTATTAAATAAATTCATACTAAATAGTGAATTTATAGATTCAGGATTATATGCTTCTTGTGGATTATCATTAGTAACATTGAAATTTAAATTCAAATTAAAAGCATATGATATACCATCTTGTTCACCATTTGCAACTAATTTCTTATATGTTGGAAATCTTAATCCAATTTCACTTTCAATGATATTATTATCTGGATTATCTAAAAATGTTATACCATATAAATTAGTAGCGGTATTGCCATTATTATCCTCTACATTGTAATACCATAAAATTGCATTAAATTCAAAATCTCTAGGTGGTTTACCATCAACACCAGAATTGAATTGATCAAAATTTGATATTTTTTTATTTGGTAAATTCATTTTAACATAGTGATTAGTGTTAAAATCTAAACTTAAACCATCTATTTTAGAAGAATTTACTATTTTAGAATCAGTTGTTCCTGATATACCAAAATAATCACCACTTCTTCTTAAAATATCACCATCTGATGTTAAATATGTAAAGTTTTCTGTGTCAAATTGACCATAATATGAACCTGGATAATTTGCAGGATCACTAACAATAGGAGAATTAAATAATTCAGCACCCATTATCTCTGGTTGGTATTGATTTGGTATAATTGGGAATTCCATACCAGGTTTATAATTTGTTATAGTAGAACCTGAATAATCATATCTTGTTCTAAATAAAATATCTGGTGTCATCCCAGTATGATCTGGTATATGAGCATATACTTCTGTATATGAACGATTAGCTTCTTGAACATTACTAACACCAGATATTTCACCTATGTATTGAACTAATCTATTATAAACTAATTCAATTTTTCCAGTTGGAACATTATTAGTCATTGAATAAATAGTATCAATATCTAATATAATTTTTTGTGTATCTGCTGGTGTTTGTGGTTCAACAACTTTTAAAACTTTTGATGTTAAACCACCTGATGTTTCAAATCCAATTAATTCAGGATAACCTAAAAATGAATTTTCAGGAAAACTATGTATATTAACAATATCACCTACTTTAAAATTAGTAATTGTTTCAAATGTAATTTCTAATTTACCTATAAAATCAGCTTCAGCTGATTCATATAATTCAAATGTTTTATAAACATATATTTCTCTTTCCTTCCATAAATATTCTGGAAAATATTCTTTTGAGTTTACATTGTTTGATTGGAATTCGATAGTACTTTCAGTGTATTCATCGTTTGGAATTGCTAATTCAAAATCTATTATTCCTAATTTTTTACACCATTTCCAGAATATTTTTTCTGTTGATGTCATTAAAGTATTTGGATTATAATAATAATCTGTGTTATTAGTTCTTGATTCTTTTATAACAACCTCTTGGTTAGCAACATAATTTCTTAAAGATTCTACAACCTGGTCAGCATAATTTGTAGGAGTTGAATATGTATTTGATTTTTTAAATACATCAAAGTCGAAATATACATTTTGTGATTGTGAAGCTATTACTGGTAATATATTTTGTTTTGGTAAGTTTAATAAAACAAACTTGGAGAAATACATTTTATAATTTGGATTATTATAAGCAGCATTTAAATCTTCACTTGCACTTGGGAAACAATATACAGATGTTCCATTTTTTTTCAATGATTTATATAATGGTGTCATTAAAATTTAGTTATTTTTTAATTATATATTAAAAAATTTCTCTCACCTTTATATTTTAATATATTATATATTTTCGATTAAAATTTTATATTTATCTTGTAAGTCCTTATTACTAGGTAAATATCTATCAATTATTTTTCTACTTTTAATTAGATAATCTTCATAATTTAAATCATGATTTTTAATAACCTCATTTAAAACTTTACCACCTTCTTCATAATTAAAATGATCATAATAATAACCAATATCAGTACAAAGATGTGCATTATGTACAATTGGCCAACCCATCCAAGCTAAATCTAAATATAAATAATTAAGTGGATTTTCCCATTGGTGAGAAACTGCAACATCTGCATATTCCTTCATAAAATATAAAGTATTATATCTACCTTCAATTGAAATCTTCTTATCTTTTAATAAATCCAATGGTTTAACTAACGTTGTGAAAAAGTCAACATTTAAACTAGAATTACTATTTACATTTGTAACATAAACATGTTTTATATCTTTATTATTTCTATATGCATTTTCACATACTAATAAAGCAGGAAATGCCCATTTAAAAACATTTAAATTTGGTTCAAAAATTGCTAATTTCTTTTCTGAATTTTTTGGTTTATATTTAAAATCACCTATACCAGATTTTATACAATCTTGTTCAAATTGTTCAATTGCTAATGGAGACCATATAAAAGGAACTTCTATACATTTTGTTTTATATAATGTTGCCCAATAATGTAAGTTTGAATTTGCCATTTGTGGTATTGACCATATTTGATCAAATATTGGGTGTAAATCATGTAATCTTGAAAATTGAGTTTCTTTATTATCCTTTGAAAATAAAGCATGTTCCATATCATATATATAATCATTGCTACAATTATATTGAATTAATTTAACATTATTCTTTTTCAATTCTATTAAAAAATTATCTGATATTTCAAATCCAAATTGAAAAACAATATCATATTTTTCATCAAATATATTACTCAAATCAGTATATTGGTATTTACCATCAAACCCATATATACCTTTTAATTTATCAATTCTAGATGGGTGTATAATTAGACTAACATTATAACCAATGTTAGATAACAATTCTGTAAAATATAAAGCATTCTGTCTTATTCCAGAACTAAACATACCAACTGCATTATCTGGTGGTGTAAAAGTTATTCCAATTTTTTTCATATTCTTTATATATAAAATTTTGTATAATGTTTTAATATTACTATATTTGTATATATAAAAATTATAATTATGCTTAAAATAGGATTAACAGGTAATAGATATTCAGGTAAAAAGACAATTTCTAAAATATTTAAAAGTATAAATATTCCTGTTTTTGATGCTGATATAGTTTTAAAACTATTATTAAATTATAATAATAGTGTTAAAAGTAAAATAGGTATGCTTTGTGAATTTTCATCTGAAGAATTTTATACAAATGGATTTTTAGATCCTTTAAAAATAAATAGTGATGATTTTATTGATATAATTAAAATTGCTGAATTTGAATTGAAAAAAGAATATGAAAAGTTTAATTTAAAAAATAGTTCAGCATTATACACAATTTTTAAATCATCTATTTTATTTGAAAGTGATTTATATAAACATATGGATTATAATATTTCAATATTTGCACCTAAAAATATTAGAAATGAAAGATGTAAATTTTTAACAGGTTTAAAAAATGAAACTGTGTTAAATAACATGGGAAATGAATTTGATGATTTAGAAAAAAATAAAAATTCTAAATTTATTATCCATAATTATGATAATTACAGAACTGATATTATAACACAAATATGTGATATTGATAATTCAATTATAGATATTTTTTTAAAATCAGATTATGTATATTAAAAGGGAAGAACTTAAAGTTCTTCCCTTTTTTAATTATCTAAATAATCATATCCATTATAAATATGCATTAAACCATCTAATATATCTTGGGTAAAATATGATTTTTGTGCAAACCCACTATTTACATAATCATATTCATTATTTAACCAAAATTTAAAACTAGGATCAGCAGAGTTTACATACCAGTTTATTTTAGCATCCACATCTCTAAAAAATTCTTGAGTTTGAGCCATCGTTAATGTTTCAACTCTTACTAAATCAGCAATATATCTTCTCATTTTTTCAATAATAAGTGCACGTCCGGTATAATTATTACTACCTGTTCCTTGTGATATTGCTAATAAATAAAACCAATTATTTCTATCAGTTTCTTCAGAGAAAACCATTCTTCTAAGTTGATATGGTGCTAAAATATATCTTGACATCAATTCTCTTTCAGAATTAGTTAAATTTGTAAACCACCCGCTAAAATCAATTGTTGGGTAATTTGGATTACATTTTGGGAATAATAATTTATTTATTTCATCTCTTGAAAATAAATAATCTGTAAATTCCATTCCATATTTATCCCAATTTTCTGCTGAACTTATATCCTCATAATTAGACATTGTTCCTAAACTAATTCTAAGTGGGGCATCATGTATATTAGAACCATCATTCATTGAATCTGTTTCTAAATTATAACCTTCTAATTTTAATAATTTCATATTTTAATTTTTAATTTTCTTCATATTTTATCTGGTCAATCTTAATAGAATTTGTTTCCGAATTGTTTGACCACTGTGCTGATAATTTCAAATTGGAATTTGTTGTTGTATCCCAAGTTATGTCATCAGGCAAAGAAGTTACATATTTACATTGTATATTTTGGTTGTTTATATTTATAATTATAGAAGTTGAAACATTTCCATTAACACCAAGTGAATTAAATATAACTCTTAATGTTATTTGAATTATATCATATACAATTGGTGAATTATTTGATAAAAGAACTACTGTGTTTAAAACAGTATTATCTCTTTTTAATCTTAATGTAAGTGATGTATTGGCTTTACATGTAAAACCACACAATCCACTTATAGTTAATGATTTATTCATATTCATTGGTGTGAATAGATAATTCAAATCAAAATCTGTTTCTGATGTGGTTGTTGTTATAGTATTTGTATTTCTATTATAAACTTTATCATTGGTTTCAACATAGTAACTTTCTACCAATTCACCATTTACATTATAAATTTCTACTAATTCTTGTGCCATATTTTATATATTATTTTTTTATTCACTTAATCCAATTACAAATTGTTGTGCTAATTCTTGTGCTACTGTATTTGTAGCAGTTACTGCTGACATTGTAGCCAATGTTGTTGGTGTTGATGCAGTATATGCACATAATTGATAAAAACTCATAACTTTAGCTGTTGTAGTAGCTGATGCAAAATCCATATACCAACTAGGAACACCAGTTGCTGTATAACTTGAAAGTGATATTGTTTGTGTTGCAAAATTTCTAATTGCAATCCACCATAAATTATCCATAGTATCTGTAGGTAAAGTGTAATTTATTCCTGTTAAAACTTTCAAACCTGTTGTAAGTGTTGAGAATGAGCCACAAGTCACTTTTAAATTACCAGCAACTAACCTATTATTAACAACTTTTGAATTGTATATATAAACACCAACAGCAGCAGTTCCTAAACCAGCAGCACCTGTTGTCACTACTCTCATTGCAACTTCATTTATCCTTTCACCAGGTTGCATATAAAATGGTTGATATATTATAGAACCAGCTGGGTATGTATATGATGTTATTGTTGTTGAACTATATGGTATAGTTGATCTATATGCCTTATTAGCAGCTGATGTAAGATTATATCCAATTGCTTTAGCATCTATTGGACCAGGTGAATATGTATTTGAACCAGTTGGTCCAATCAAAGCACCAGCATTTATAATTTGAATCACTGACATAAAAGCTGAACTTCTTGCTGGTCTAGATGGGGTTGATTGAATTGATTGTGGTTGTAATATAACAGCTGTATCAGAACAAGCCCAGTTAACTTCTATATAATCACCAGCTTGTAATGTTTGAACATGTGTTTTAGTTGCAACACTTAATATATTATTACCACCATTTTTAGTAACAGTTGTTCTTAATGTTGAATTTGGAATAGTTGTACCATTTTTCACTAACCAGATATCAACATCACTATCACCTGATGAATTTTTAAAGAAATTTAAATTAAAATTAAATTCATAAGTACCAGTATTTTCAACAGTTATTCTAGAATTTGAAACTATATTAATTTCATTATTTTCACTTGTTGTAGAGAAATTAACAATATTAGCTGTTGTTGAACCACCTGAACTTTGTGAATTTGAATCATAAAAAAAACCATAATAACCACCAGTTGATAATTCAAAACCATTCACACTTCCATTTGAGATTAAATTTGACAGAGATAAATCTGCTGATATTCTAGCAGAAATTTCAGTGGATAAACCTGTTGATAAAGAAGCATCTCCAGAAATTCTAGCAGAAATTTGTGTAGAGGTTGCAATTGAACTTGTAGATTCTTCAATTGACAATCTTGTGGTTAAAGAGGTATCAGCAGATAATCTAGTAGAAAGCTCAGTTGATAATCCAGTTGATAAAGAAGTATCACCTGAAATTCTAGAAGATATTTCAGAAGAAACACCAACTGATCTTGTAGATTCTTCAATTGATAATCTTGTGGTTAATGATGTATCGGCAGATGATCTAGTAGAAAGTTCAGTTGATAAACCAGTTGATAATGAGGCAGTAGCTGTTGCTAAATTATTAGTAACATTTGTTAAAATAGTTGATAATGAAGCATCACCAGAAATTCTAGAAGATATTTCAGAAGAAACACCAACTGATCTTGTAGATTCTTCAATTGATAATCTTGTGGTTAAAGAGGTATCAGCAGATGATCTAGTAGAAAGCTCAGTTGATAAACCAGTTGATAAAGAAGTATCACCAGAAATTCTAGAAGATGCCTCACTTGATAAAACTATGTTAATAGATGATGTAGCTACTGATAAGTTAGAAGCTCCATTATTTGCTAAAGTAGTAATAGCATTATTAATATTACCATCAGCTGATTGGAAAGCACTAACAATTTCAGTTAATGAATCTAGTGAAGCTGTGTCAACATTTGAAATAACATAATTAATAATAGATGTTAAAGATGTCTCAACAGATGTTGCTCTTGAAATCTCGGTTGATAATCCGGTTGATAAAGAAGCATCACCTGAAATCCTAGCAGAAATTTGTGTAGAAGTTGCAACTGAACTTGTCGATTCTTCAACTGACAATCTTGTCGCTAATGAAGAAACACCAACTGATCTAGTAGATTCTTCAATTGATAATCTAGTGGTTAAAGAGGTATCAGCTGATAATCTTGTAGAAAGTTCTGTTGATAAACCTGTTGATAAAGAAGCATCTCCGGATGTTCTTAATGAAACTTGAGTAGAAATTGATGAAGAAATTACAACTGATAAAGAAACATCAGCTGATGTTCTAGTTGAAATTTCAGTAGAAACCGCGGTGGATCTTGTAGTTTCCTCTGTTGATAATCTAGTGGTTAAAGAGGTATCAGCAGATGCTCTAGTAGAAAGTTCTGTTGATAAACCAGTTGATAATGAAGCATCACCAGATGTTCTCAATGAAACTTGAGTAGAAATTGATGAAGAAATTACAACTGATAAAGAAGCATCTCCAGAAATTCTAGCAGAAAGTTCTGTGGATAAACCTGTTGATAACGAAGCATCCCCTGATGTTCTTAATGAAACTTGAGTAGAAATTGATGAAGAAAATGCAACAGATAATGAAGTATCACCAAAAGTCCTAGCAGATATTTCAGAAGATAAACCAGTTGATAATGAAACATCACCAGAAATTCTAGATGATACTTCAGATGATACTGATGTAGATATAGAAGTAAAACTTGATAATGGGACAAATTTTAAATTAACCCAATCATATGTTGCAACATCACCATTATCAGATGGTTGTGAAACATTTACAATTTTATTATAACATAAATCTAATGCATTTAGCATTTTTTTTGGTTTTGGTGGCATAAAATGAATTTCTTTTTTATTATATATTAAAATTTAATTTTCTATTTTAAACCAAAATAAAAAAGCCACTTAATAAGTGGCTTTTAAACAAATTCTTAGAATTTTTATTTAGATGTTAAGAAGATTTTTCTAGTTGAACGATCAACTGATAAAACTTTAACACTGATATCTTTACCAGCTTCTAAATTTTTATTTGATTTATCAACTTCTGAAGAATGGATTAAACCAACTGTTCCTTCTTCATCAAGATTGACCAAAACTCCGAATGGTTTAATATCTTTAATTGTACCATTCAATGTTTGACCAATTTTAATAGTATCCCATAATGTTTCTCTCAAAATTTGAGTTAAGATAACTTTACTTGATTCATTTTTATCTTTGATGATTTCTTTAACATAAAAATCAATTTCAAATCCTGGTTTGATATCACCAATTCTATTTTGCCAGTCTGGGTGAAGATTTGCTTTATGAATCATACCTGTTAAACAGTTGTTGAATTCAACAAATACTCCAAAATCTCTTGTTCCAGTTACTCTACCAGTATAAACTGTATTGAATTCAAGTTCTGAAATTGCATTAGGAATTAAAGTGTGTAAGAATTTACGTCTACTTACGATATAAGTTCCTTCTGAATCGGAATAAGATTCAACCATTACTTCAAATGTTTCACCAATAATTGAATTTGGATCATACAATTTATTAATACCAGCTAATGTGTTAGGCATAAAACCTTGCAAAGTAACACCACCTCTTTGGATGTCAACTTCATAACCAGCAGGTCCAAGTGCTCTAACATAAACAGTAACAGGTTCTCCTTTCCCAAGAGACTTTAAATTTTGATGAGCTCTTGATTCATAAATAGTGGAAATACTTCCTTTAATTTGAAATGGTTTTTCAATCAATTGAGAAATTAAAATATCTACTTGATCACCAACTTCTACATTTTTTAAGTATTTAGATTCTGAAGGTCTGTTATCAACTCTAATATAATCTTTATACCCAAGAATTTCAAATAATAAATGATCTTCTGTTTGTCCTACAAATGTTGCTTCAACAATGTTGTTTAACACAGGAACATTTATTTCAACACTATCATATAATTTTGCCATTTTTAAAAAAGATGGACTAGTCATGTGAGCAGTGTTTCTGTTTTTTCTTTTTGCTCTGAATATAGTATCTTCAAACATGAAGTCTAAATCAGGATTGCCAATAATTGTTTCTTGCATTTTTTATTTTTTTAAAAGTTATAAAAGTTATATGTTAAGTTAATAATGAAGTTTATTTATTATTTATTTTTTTCTTGAAATTCCATTCAAATCCATCATATCTCTTATAATAGCTGCTTCTTCAAACTTTTCTTCTTTTATTAATTTTACTAATTTTGAATTTAAATCATTTTCAATATCATTAAATGATATATCATTATTCAATTCTATTAATGAAGAAAAATAATCATTCATTTTATTTATTTCATTGAAATAAGGAATTTCTTTATCATCATTTTTAAGTTTCGAACTCTTATTTAACTTATTTAAGAAATCTTCATTAAAAGATTCATTTTCTAATAAATATTTAGCTAAATGATAAGGTCTATTATTAAATAATTTTAATAAACTTATAATATTTAAATAATTTTTTTCCATATAAATTAAATTTTTTCAAAAATTATATCAAAATAATATACATAGGAATATAAAGAACTAGATTTATCTTGATTAAATGATATTTTAACAATTTCATCGTTTGGGTATTTTGTCAATTGAATTTGATTAACTAAATTTTCACTGGTATTTATGGTGTTATCCCATTTATTATCAAATTTTAATATATTTTCAGTTTTTAAATCATTATATTTTACATATAAAATAATATTTGATAATTTATATCTATTTAAAACATTAAAATCTATATAATTATTAATTGCTGTATCTACATTATTATATATTGTCATATTGTTTAAAATACCTTCAAATGTTCTCCATTTTTTAAATTCAGCAAAAATATGATTTGTTAAAATTTTCTTTAAATTTATAGTAATTTCCCATTTTGTTTTATCATTTAATTGAGTTTCCGATTGTTTATCATCATATTTTAATAAATGATTACCCTTTTTATTATCACTTGCATTGTATATTATAGGTTTTAATATATTTTCTGAACCAATATCAATTTGCTCATTTGTATCTTTTTGATAATATATTATACTTTGATTATCAATTACTATTTCATCATCAATATTTAACATTTTACTGCCAAAGAAATTACCTTCCTCAACCATATTAAATGTTCCATAAACACTTGATTTATTAAATTCCTCTGTTATATAGTTTCTTCTCATAATTATAATTTATAAATTGGTTTACCAATATTCAATATATCTATATTAAAATCTTCAATATCATTAATAATAGTTTGTTTTGAATTTGGTAATATTGTTTCTGTATAATAATTAAAATCCCAAGATGATTTGAATATAAAATAATCAGTAAATAAATACCCATATTCGTCTAACATAGGGTATATTGAACCTTTTTGTAATTTTAAAATATTACCCTTTCTATTTATTTTATTTATTTTGTACTCTTTCATTATACCAAAATTTGTTAAACTAGTATCAAATATATAATTTCCATATTTAGGAGAAAATTCAGATGTTTCTACTATTGATTTTGTAGAAACTCCCAAATCTATATTTATATCTAAATCATCATTCCAATGTATATCTAAATTATCACCTATTGTATAATAGAAATTAATATCAGGATTATTGCTTACCACAATATCCATAATTTGCTTATAAGTCTCTGTTGAGCCTATATTTGTAGTTGTTGAATATGTAACACCATTTTTTATAAAATCTATTGTTATATCTGATGGTATAGTTAATTCCAATTTATGAGATAATTTTTTATACTTGGTATTATTATCAATTTTGAATAATTCAATATCATAAAATAAAGGCATATAATCACCTTCAAACCTATATATAGTTTTATGTGTTGTATTTGTAAAACCATTATAATTAATATTATCTTTTATACTTAAATCATCATCATTTTTTATAGTGTTTGCAATATGTGTATTATTGAACCAATTAAATTTAACTGGGTCATTTATTTCACTATTATTCAATTTGTTTTTTGGTATTAAATTAACAGATAATGGATTTGTGATAAATGTGTCATCTTTTATATTTAAAAATTGTGGTGTTTTTGTAAATATAATATGTGGCAATTTTTCAAAATTATTATTAAATGAATATCTATTTATACTACCATCACTATCAATAATTATATATTGAACATAATCACTAAAATCAAATTTATTACTTAGATCATTTAAACATTGTGTTAAATTATAAGCTGTTAATTTATTACTCAATTGTGAATATAATTTATCTCTTTCACAATCTCTTGTAAATGGTATTGTATTATCATTTATTTTGATATTTAATAATATATTTTTCCATTTTTTATTTATATAAATATCTATACCATTTTCTAAAGTTTTACCATCAGGATTATTTTTCAATTTATAATAATGATTATTCATAAATACAATATTATTACCTAGTTTTGAACTACCATAAGGGTGATCAGTATCTTGTTCTATACTATAAACTCTTTCCCAATTTTTAGAATTTAATGGAATTTCATTTGAATTTATATTTGTTATTTTTTTATATAAAACATGGTTATAAACTACAAAATCATTTAAAATGTAATTCAAATTTTGTTGCCACAATTCAATAACTCTCCAAGAGTAATGTGCTGGTATTATAACTTCCCAATTTGATGTAGATGGTAAATCTATATTATTATCTATAAGAGATTTATAATATTGATTTTTAAATATAACAACATCATTTATATTATAAACTTTTCTATACCAAAAATTGTGTATATCAAGATCAAAAGAATAATCATTTATATAATATTCATTATTGTTGAAAACTATATCACCAATAGAATATATTGAATTTGGATTATAAAAAATTGTATCATTTAATAATTGCCAATTTGATTGATTTTGTAGTGTAAATAATGGTGCTGATGTATTATTATCCCCACCTGAAACATATAAAATATCATTATCAATCACAATCTGGTTCTCATCATAAGCTTGTCCACCTTGGTATGTTTCGATGATATCCCATTCCATACCATTATTATCACTTGTTAATAATATTGAAAATTTATAATCGTTAAAATTATTAGATGTTTTTAAATTTATAGTATCTATATTAACATCAGTTTTTTTAATAGAATCTACATCATAAGCAATAAATTTAATTCCCCTGAATAATGTTATATTAGGTGCTGATGTTTCAGAATCATTAAATAATGAATATTTTTTAACATTTTTATTTACAGTGTTATTTAAATATGTTGTTTTTCTAGAAAAAAAGTATTCAAAATAATCATAATTATAAGATTGTGTTGCACCATTTATATAATAATTAGATATTCCTAAATATTTATTAAAATCAAAATCAAAATTTAAATCATGACCTGATTCATTATTATTTTCAACATGTAATGTGTGGTGTAGATATGAAAATGTTCCAGAATTTATAGTATAAAAATAATCTAGATTTCTCTCACTCCTATCACATTTTGATAAATTAGTATTTGCTGTCCTATTATAATCTTCAAAAATTTCTGAATTGTTAAGTAAATATGGATAATCATTCCCTGATATTGAATTTTTAAATACCCATCTACAATAATTTGAATTCTTTCTCCACAGTGGTGTTAAATCACCATCTTCTATTTTAAATATTTCATTATTTGCAATATATTCAGATGAAACCGGAACATTTATAACATCATTTTTAAATACAAATTTATCTAATTCTTTAGGTGTAGTTTTACTATTCAAATTCACCATAAACATTTTAGATTCTTGTGTATTTGTTATATCATATTTTTTTTCATATTCATATTTAGAATATTCTGTGTCAACTATTCTAGTGTCAAAATCTTTTATATTTGTTAAATTCAATTTATAAATATTGAATATTTTTGGATCATTATTAGAATCAACTAATAAGCTAACTTTTTTTGTTAAATTTTCATCTGTATTATTTATCCAATATTTATAATTATCTTCATTTATACTGAATGCATAATCCGACCATATTTTTATATTTTTACCATCAAAAACTATATTATGGTAGATTCCATCTATTTCTATAACCCATAAGTTTGCACTGTTAAAATCTTCAATATTAAATAAACTTGTATCTAAATTTAATATTAAGTTATTAGAATCAATTATTATTGAATTTTTATTTAATAGATTTTCTTTATCTTTTAGAGATATATCTGAAATTATTCTATATTTATTTATTATATCAGATGAAAAATCATCAGTAGAAACTGGACCATTTGTTACTTTATTCAATTTTAATGAAGATGTTTCAGTGTATTTTTCAACTTTATAATATTTACCCAGATATTCTATATAATAAGTTCTATCATCTCTCCAACCATTTTCAAATGGAACACCTGAAGGTGAATATAATATATTATTTTCTAATATTTGAACATCATCTTTTAATAATGGTGGGATATATGGTGAGACTTTTTTAGTTAATACCATATCATCCAGATAAAATCCATAATATCTATTTATTGACCATTTTCTTATGGAATTTGGTGTTGCTGGTGAGTCATCAAATAAAAATGATAAATTTAAAATATTTGGAAAAACTAATTTATTATTTTTATAATTATCATAAATATATTTATCAAATAAATATAACTCTTTTTCATCTTCTAAAAAATTATCCATAAAAAGTGATTTGCTAACCCAACCACCATTATTATAATCTATACCATTCCATTTTGAAAATTCTAGTGATTTAAAATCAATTTCTAATGGTGATAATGGGAAAAAATCATTATTCATAAAATTTTTATCTAACCATTGTCCAATTTGACTTTGTGTTGTTAAATCAAATAATTTAACAGTTTTAAATTTATTAATAACAGATGGTAATATATTAGTTTTATCAATTTTTTCTAGACCTGATCCATCAACTCTAAATATTATAAATTTTTTAGGAACATTTTTACCTGATAAATATAATGGTGCAAAATATTCATATTCTTCCGAATAATTTTTATTATCTATTATATTTTTAGCACCACATTGATATAATTCATCGTATTGTTTTGAAAAATCTTTATCCATTTTACTGATATCATTATCATATTTAACATAAAATGCACTATCAGTTGGAAGATTTTTATAAAAATGAGGAATCAATTCATCATAATAATTGTCTTTATTAAATTGTACTTTTTTAAAAGAAGTATTTGACAACTCACTATTAGATTCAATTGATTCTAAATATAATTTATATTTAGAATCAATTAAAACTTTTACATTTGTTGTTAATCCTACATTTGTTCTTAATAAACTAAAACTTTTCATTATTATAAATTATTATTATTGAAATCATTCCATGTTTTTTCAGCACTATTTGCATTTACAATATATGGTAAATCTCTATCTATATTTTTATTAGTAAATGTTACTTTATTTCTATTTATATTAAATTTAATACTAAATGAAAATGGTTTATTTTCTGCTTCATTTTCTAATAAAAATTTAACCTTTTTAACATGTGTTATTGTTTGTTTAGCATTGTTTAAATTTATATATTTATTGTTCAAACCTGGTTGTGAATTATCCAATGCATTCATTTTGAAATAAATATTAATAGGTATAACTATAGAATTATTATCCCCACTTGTTATAGTTTTTATTTTATCAGAATTTGTTTCTGTAACATCTTCTATATTTTTAACAACAGGATGAATTGATGTTAATAATTTAGTAGATGAATTAACAGATAAAGTAGTATCTATCCATTTGCTACTTTCTAATAATGATTTATTACTTTTTCCAAATGATAAAATTGAATTTTCATTATAACCTAAATTAAATTCAGATGAACTTAATATTTTAGTCAATGAGTTACTATTTGCAAAATTATTACCAATATTTTCAGATAATTTTGAAACATTATCACCTATGATTGAATCATAGTTAACTGACCATACAAATTGATTGTTCATTTGAGTTTTAGTTTGACCGGTAGATGTATTATCAACCGTTATTAATTCACCTAAATCATTCACCCAGAAAACTTGAGGAACTGCACTATCATATACATTTTTATATTGTGTATAAGATTTATCAGATAGTAATCCTAGTGGTGAATCTATTGATTTATTTCTAACTCTTAAAACGAAATCTTTAATAACATAAATATTATTAGAATAAACTCTTCCACTTGGAATTCCAGTTTCAGTGTATTTATCTAAATAATCCTCACATTCAATTGTAAATGTTGTTTCAGTAGCATTTTTTATAATAAATTCTTTATTATTTCTCATTATAACAACTTCAAGTTCACCTTTAGCTCTTTTAATTTTCTCTTCTAATGCTTTTATTCTATCATCTTGTCTTTTTAAATGATCAAGTAAACTTAAAATTAAATTATTTTCATCTTTAAATCCAGATGCAATAGTTGAAGCTTCATGGTGATAAGTAACATTGTTATTAACAATAGTATCTTTTAAATGCTCATCTAAACCTTTGGCAGCTAATTCACTATTTAATTTCATTTTCAAGTCTTCTGCTGCTGCATTTTTCAAGAAATTATCATTTTGATTTAAAACATTTACTAAATCATTTGGAAACTCAACAGTTATAATATTTGACCAGTCAGATTCCAATGGTGATTCTGGCCAACCAGCTTCTGATATTGATTTAATTCTAATTTCAACTTTTTCATTTGGTTTTATTGGAATATCTAATTGATTTATATTAAATGTTTCAGAATTAGCTATATCTTGAATTTCCCAAGAATAACTACCCGTTACTTTATCATAAACTCTTTTTCTAGCATCAGTTTTAAATTCAACCCAATTTGAAAAAGCAGCTTTTTCATTAGTTTCATTCACTTTAAATGTTTCAATTGGTGTCTCTTTACCATCTTTACTTAAATATCTATATTGTATTCTAAATTGAACTACTTCTTGTGGTTGTGTTCCACTAGTAACAACTGAACTTGGCATAGCCCAAAAACCTCTTACTCTAAAAGAAGGGTCTACTTTACTAAGTGGGTTGTTTGATAATGCTAATATTTCATTAGTGGCACTAGATAATAATTTCATTTTATTGAATTTCTTTATTTCTAGTTCATCATATTCCGTTTGATATTTATTTTTAGTTGAACCAGAAATTAATCCACTTGATATTTTCTTATTATATCTTTCTTTTAACGCAGTTTCTATTTGTTCTAATTCAGATTTTAAACTTTGTTGATAATTATGTTTTTGTTTCAACGCATTTGAATCTGGCGTATCAGTTAAATGTTTATTAATTTGAACTACTTTGAAGTTGTTTAAATCTAAAACTGAAACGGGTGGTGTTGCTCCTAATGAATTTGGAATTTTCTTAGCTACTAAATCTTGTATAACAACTCCATAATCATAAACATAATCAATATAAAATTGCTCCATTGTTATACCATTAATTGAAGAATTTGCAGATAATCTTAAATCATTTGTCCAATAAGCAGAACCCAAACTCCAATTTCTTGAAACTATATTATTTTCAATATTAATAGGTTTTATAAAAATAACATTTCTTTCATCATAACCTATACTTATATTTACCTTTTTATTATTAATAACTGGTGAATAAATTTTCATCATATCAATACCAACTGGTATTGGTTCAAAACCTTCAACTCTTTCAAAACGAACTTTTGGTATATTATCAGAAGTTGATATTTCAATTATTTTATATCTAGATGATGAATTTGGCATATTTATAATCAATTCACTACCTATTTGCAATTGAACTGCTTTATTTGTCAATAAATCTACATATTCTAATGTATTTAATGGATACCATAATTTTTTATTTAAAATATCTTCTTTTGGTTTAAACACTGTAAATTTACCATCATATTGTAATTCTGCTGGATCAAGTTCAAATGTTTGCTCATCTATTCTAGGATTTAAAGGATTTGAAATACCTGGTGTAGTTGTATGCCAATTTTCAAAATCGCTTATTAATATTGTAGAATTTCCTCTATATAAAGTATTGAACGAATTTAAAGCAGATTGTCCTAAATTAGTTAAAACACCATTTATATCTTTTTCAAATTCTACTATATATCGTCTAACTAAACATCTTCTAACATTTGCATCACTTATCTGATTTGATAAATCAACTTCTACATTTAACATTGGGTTTAATAAACTATCAAAAAACCAATTATTTTTAGCTTTAAAAGATGTAACAGTTCCTAATGATGTAATTGAAGATGGTTCTTTATTTAAATCAACAGTTATAATTTTTTTAGATGAATTACCAGTTTGCATTAAAGACCCATTACCATTTAAATTATATAATGAGTTTATATTATTATTTAATCTTTCAATATCAGCTTCTAGCTTTTTTAAAGTTGGTAATGCAAAATTAACAGCCTTACCAGATTGATCAAATAATTGTAAATTAACAATAGAATCAGTTGTTGATGTTATGTTACTCAATCTACTAAGTATATCAATAACATTTTTATTATAGTTTACAACTTGTTCAGCAACAGATGGAAAAGATGTTTGAATCATTTTATTAAAAATATTTTTTAATTATATATTAAAATATTCCCTTTCTTTATTAAAATATAAAATAAAATTAGTATATTTGTAATATAAACTGTTAATATAGATATATGTTAGAAAAATTAAAAGAAAAAATAATTAAAGCAAATGAATCTTATAGGATTGGTTCGCCTATTATTACTGATAGTGAATTTGATATTTTATTAGATGAACTTAGAGAATTATCACCCGATGATGATTTGTTGGAAAAAGTGGGTCATGTAATTGTTGATGATAGTAGAAAAGCTAGATTACCCATTACAATGGCTTCTATGAATAAAATCAAATCATTCCAAGATATTAAGGATTGGTTCAGATTGAAAGAAATTCCATTAGATACTGTTTTAGTAATCACTCCAAAATTTGATGGATTGTCATTATTATGTGATGAATTTTCAGGCGATTGTTTTACTAGAGGTGATGGTGTTTTTGGACAGAAATCAAATGAACATTATAAATTAATAGGAAATCATTTGGGTAAACAAGTTGATGTAAATTATACTTGTGGTGAAGTAATCATGCCTAAAAAAACATTTTTAGATAAGTATTCTTTAGATTTTGCTAACCCTAGGAATCTAGTAGCAGGGTTGTTAAATTCTAAAGAACCAAGTGAAATGTTAAAAGATTGTGTTTATATTAAATATGGTGGATTTGGTTCTAAATTTAAAACAAAACATGAAATTTTAGATTTTTTGAATAGTAATCAAGAAGTTGGTGTTAAATATCATTTATCAACATTAAATGAATTATCTGAAGATTTATTAATTGAATTATTCCATAAATATTCAGAAGAATTTGAAATTGATGGACTTATATTAGAAGTTGATTCAATGTCATTGCAAGAAAAATTAGGTAGAGAAACATCATCTAACAATCCTTGTTTTGCAAGAGCTTTTAAACATAATTCATTTGAGCAAACAGCTGAAACAGAAATACTTAATATATCTTGGAATATTTCTAAAAATGGTTTATTAAAACCTGTTGCACAAGTTAAACCAGTAAAATTAGATGGTGTTGTAGTTTCAAATGTAACTTGTAACAATGCTAGATTTGTTAAAGATATGGGTTTAGGAAAGGGTGCTAAAATTATTTTAAAACGTTCTGGTATGGTCATACCTTTTATTGTTGAAGTTTTAGAAACTGTTGATTTCGTTTTACCAGAAATTGAAGATGTGGAAATTGTTTGGAATGAAAATATGGTTGAGTTGATTACTATTGGAGAAACTGATGAGCAACTAATTAAAAAGAATATTTCTTTTTTTGAAATTCTAGGAGCAGAGAATTGTGGACCAGGTATTATCAGACAATTATGGGATAGTGGATTTAAAACAATTAAACAAATTTTAGAATTATCAAAATCTGATTTAGAATCTCTTGATGGGTTTGGTAAAAGAAAAGCTTCAATTGTTTATGATGCTATTCAAAAATCTATTAAAGATGTTGAATTATCCAAGTTGCAACATGCCACTGGAATTTTCGGAACAGGTTTGGGTAGTAAAAAGTTAAAACAATTAGAACATTTCAAAACTAAACCATCAGTTAATCAAGTTTTAGAAATTGATGGGTTTGCAGATATAACTGCAACAAATTATGTAGAAAATTATGATTTATTCTTTGAATTTATTAAAAATCTACCTATAACTATTGCAGAAAAAGTTGAAGTTGTAGGTGGTGGTGATTTAGATGGTAAAGTTTTTGTTTTCACGGGTGTTAGAATGAAAAATCTAGAAGAAATAATTGAAAGCCGTTCAGGTAAAATTGGTTCTAGTGTTAGTAAAAATACAACTCACTTAGTAATGAAGGCAAAAGGATCTGGATCTTCAAAAGAAACCAAAGCTATTCAATTAGGTATTGAAATTTTAACAGTAGAGGAATTAGAGGAATTATTAAAATAAGTAAACAATAAAAATAAATATATGAGTAAAGTTGTTAACAAAGTAGTTGGACAAGAAAAACTACAAAAAGAGTTGTCAAAAATTGTTGAGATTTTTAAAGCATCTGAATGTGAAATTAGACCACATTTTATTCTAACTGGTCCATCAGGTTCAGGAAAATTAAATATGTAAATGCACAGACTGATAATGTATTATTTGTTTTTGCTGGAGCTTTTAACAATGAAGAGGGAATCACACTTGATCGTTTAAGAGAAATTGGTGTTAAAACTGAATTTTTAGGAAGAGTTGGTTTAATTTACAACACAGCCCCTGTTACATTAGAAGATATGTTTGCTATTTTAGATAATTCTGCTTTAATGGAAAAATATTTAGAATTATTTGAAGATGTTGATAGAGAACATGCATTTTTAACATTAAAAGGTGAAATTCAAAAGAATTTTGAAATGAATACATTGGGCGTTCGTTATATTAATACCTTAATCAATCAATATTTTATTAAAGGTGGTAGTTTAGAACCAAAAGAAGTAGAGAAAATTTCATTCACTAAAAAATTAAAATTAAATTAATATGACACATCATGAATACACTGCTTCTATCACAGTTCATGAAGATTGGTTAGAAACTGATAAAGATATAAAATATGATACTGTTGTTCTAGTTGAAGCAGAAGACATTGAACAAGCAGAACAAAAAATAATTGATTTCTTTGAGTCAAAAGATATATTAACAAAACTTGAACATAAAGTTATTATTCATAAAATATTACCAAAAATTCATTAAATATTTTAAGAAAAAATAAACTTTTTATATATAAAGTGGTATAATATAAAATGTCCTAGTCTCTAGGACGATAAATGGCAATTGGAAACAATATAAAAAAATTAACGGCAAAGAATGGCAGAAAATGTAGTATTATTTAGTGAACAAGAAAAAGTATTTTTACAAAAAACTGGGAAAGATTTCTCAACATTGTATAAAAAATATTACCCAAAATTAATTTATTTTACATCTAAAATGTGTAAAGATCCTCAAATAGCAGAAGATATCACAACTGATTCTTTTATGACTGCTTTTGAAAAAATTGAAAAATATGAAAGTGAAAAATCTCAATTTTCAACTTGGTTATTTACAATAGCTAAAAATTTAGCATTACAAAGTATTAAAAGTGAAAATAGAAAGATATCATTAGATATTGAATACGATGAAGAAGGAACTACAATGAAAGATTTTATCCCACAAGATGATGAAGATGGAGAAATTTACTATGATGTAGTTGATAAAAAAGCTGATATAATGTTAAAACATATTGGCAAGTTAAAAGGACATTATAAAAAAGTTATCGAAATGAGAGAAATTAAAAAAATGTCTTATCAAGATATTGCTGATGAATTAGATACTAATTTATCAACAATAAAATCAAGAATTAGAATGGGTAGAGCGATTCTTATTAAAGAATCTAAAAAAGAATTTGATATTCTTGATAATATGTATCTATAAAAATTAAATTAAAATTATGATTGCTTTTATAACAGAATTAAACAGTGAAAATTACAAATCATTTACAGAGAATGGTTTAGTATTGGTAGACGTATGGGCCCCTTGGTGTGGACCCTGTCGACAAATATCACCAATTGTTGATAAATTATCTAATATATACCAGGTACAAGTTTCAATGGGTAAATTAGATGTTGATGGCAAAATTGAAATAAATGGTGAATTGGTAGATAATAAACCAATTGCAACAGAATTGGGTATTAGAAATATTCCTACAATTTTATTGTATAAAAATGGTGAAATTGTTGAAAAATTAGTTGGTAAAACTATCACAGAAGAAAAATTAAATGAGATTATTAAAACACATTTAAATTAAAAATTTGAAAAAGGTTGATATTTTATACCTGTATATAAAAGAATCAAGATATACATTATTAGCATATGACTCTTTAAGTAAAGAGTTATATGCTAATTTTTTAAAATATCTAGATATCTATTATTTCAATGACTGTTATAATAATAATTTCAATTTTAAAAATCATCTTCTTAAAAAAGAAAGAAATGATAAATTAGATAATTTATTAAATGGTAAAAAATATCATAAAGATGAATTCATATTAGTTGATATTTCAAAAAATAAAAAAACAATTAATGGTATTAAAGTAGTTTCTACTAATACTTTTTTAAGAGAAAATATTCCAGATACCTATAAAATATTAGCAGAAACAACTGTTAATGAATATAGTGGTGAATATAATGGTGATTATTCTATATTATTCCAAGTTGATATGTATATTTCATTTTATAAAAATTCTATAAAAATAGGTAAAAATAGATTTGGTGATGAATTTGAAATAAATAAAGATGAATTAAAAAAAATTAATTATATTTGCAATTATGTTAGTAAATAATAGAAAAACAAGATATGATTTTCATATTTTAGAAGAATTTGATTGTGGTATAATTTTAACTGGATCTGAAGTTAAATCAATTAGAAAAGGTGATGTTACTTTACTTGATTCATATATTTATTTAAAAAATGGTGAAGTTTGGGTTAAGAATATCAAAGTTGCTAGATATAAACAAGCTCATAAAATTGAAAAACATGATGAGAACCGTGATAAGAAATTGCTAATTACTAAAAAAGAAATAAATAAGATATCAAGAGCACTTGAAGAAAGAGGAGTGACTGCTGTTACATTAGGAATTTTTATTAAAAATAATCGTTTGAAAGTTAAAATTGGTTTAGCAAAAGGTAAAAAGAATTATGATAAAAGGGAAACAATAAAGGCTAGAGATATAGAAAGAGATTTACAGCGTGGTTATTAATAAAATAAAATATTCATATTTTAATATATAGTAAAATTGAATATATTATATGGATGATGATTTAAAAAAGTTAAAAATATTATTTGAAGCTTTGTATATTTCTGATAATGAGGAAAATATAACAAAAATATTATTTATTATAGTAAAATCATTCTCACCTTTTTTATATAAAGAAAAAATATTAAATAATCCATATTTTAAATCAATATTTATTGATATAGTGGATATAGTTTTGGATAATATGTCTAAAATTAGGATTGAAATTAATAAAGAAATATATAAAATAAACGATCAAATAGTTGAAGCAAGTGGTGAAACCTTTAACCAACTTGAAAAATTAAAATTAGAGTGTTTATATTTATTACATGAATTAGATAAAAGGAAAAAAGAAATAGAAATAATTAAAAAAGAAATAAGATGTTAAAAGAAAAAATTAGTGCTGATTACATGAAAGCATTTAAAGAAAAAAATACAGTTGCAAAAAATTTACTATCAGTAATTAAAGGTGAAGTACAAACATTAGAAAAAAATAATGGTATTGATTGTTTACCTGATGAAGATGTTTTAAAGATTTTAAATAAAACAGCAAAATCACTTAAAGAAACTGTTGATAAAACTAATGATGAAGAATCTAAGTTACAATTAGTTATTTTAGAAACATACTTACCTAAACAATTATCAAAAGAAGAGATTTTTGTTAAAGTAACAGAGTTGAAAAATTCAGGAGTTACTAACATTGGTGAAATTATGAAAGAATTTGCTTCCTTACCTGTTGATAGGAAGATTGTTTCACAAGTTATAAAAGAAGTATTATAATGAAAAAACCAGCTAAAAGGCTGGTTTTTTCATTTTAGTTAAAAACTTGATATAAAATTAAGAAATGAATCTATTATTTGTTGTTCATTTGTGGTATATTCATTATAAGATTTTATATATGTGCCTAAACCTATAATATTATAATTATCATCATAATCAAACCTAAATAATCTACTAAAATTAATCATTTCTTCATCAATATTAACATCAGATATAATAACATTATTTAATCCTATAAGTTCTATAAAATCATTATAAATATTTTTATCACCAATGGATAAATTATTAAATGGATAAATAGAATCATCTACTATCATATTATCTATATCTATTCTGAAGTATTCATCTTCCAAGTTATTTAATTCATGGTTTATTTGTAATGTTTTCATTTTTATATTTTATTTTTTGGTATAATTAGATTAGTATCTACTATCAATCCAGTTGGAGAAAAAATATCAACAAATGTAGTGTCTTTGTTCACATTTGATCTAACATTATGTATAGAAAATTCTTTACTCGTCCTGTTTGTTGTTGCAACATATCCAATAGTTCCTTCTATAAACATTAAAGAATTATATGCTTGGAAATTATTTTTCTTAATTGCAAAAGTATCTGAATCTGAATCATCTCTAAATATAGAAGCAGATGAAGATGAATTAAAATTTTGGTTGTAAACTATACAATCAATTAACTGTATATTGCCAGGAACACCTCCTCTACTACCATTCCAACTTGTTCTATTAAACATTGAATTAGACAATCCTGTCCCTTTAGAAATAATAGTACAATTTTTAAAAATCATATTTTGCCAACCATTTCCATTAGTTTGTTTTTGATAATGTTGTAATATTTCTTTTTCAGAATATAAGTTTCCTGTTATAGTTAGATTTCCATAATTAGGAGTATTTCCTGGGCTATTACTTACTATACATGGTACTATACCACCATCTATATTTGAATTTATTGTAATATTATCACCCCCTGAACTCCATATACAAGATGTAACATTAGAAGTTCCAGAGTCGGAAAAAGTAGCACCTGTCAATCTAATTATATTTGAATTGATAATGCCAGTAAAAGTTGTAGATGGTAATTGTGTTATTTGAATTGCAGTTCTACCAGAAGTTGTCCCTGTATTTTCTATAATTGGACTATTTATAACAACAGAACCAGACATTGTAGAAATAAACGCAGCAGTTCCAAACCAAATAGCATATAAATTATAGCTACTTAATTTTTGTCTACAATTTATAACAACATCATATGTAGAACCATTATCTAATCTTATACAAGATGAACCAGCAACTATACTATTACAATTTACTAACAATTTAAAGGATGGTGATGATTTATCTGTACATAATATTCCATATCCAGTTATACCCTCAATCCTATCAAATTCAAATTGAACATCAATTGTCGCACCTGTGGATGTGATATTTAATGGATTAGGAGTTGCACTGCTAAATACAGCAGAACCTAATAATTTCCAAGTTATACTTGAAGTGATAGTAAATCCACTCGTTAATATTACTCCTGGTTTACAATAAACATTAACATTATCTACTGGTGAAAAACTACCTGAATATGATCCAGCATTGAAAACAATCCAGTCACCTGAAACTGCCACAGCAATAGCACTTGTCCAAGTTAGAAAGGGTTTTGATATATCATATTTTTGCCCAGTTGAATCATTACCATAGGTTGCATCTATATATATTGCTTTGGATTCATTTAATATGCTAGGACCATTAGTTCCTGAAGTTCCACCTGTTCCATTAGTTCCTGAAGTACCACCTGTTCCTGAAGTTCCACCTGTTCCATTAGTTCCTGAAGTTCCACCTGTTCCATTAGTTCCTGAAGTTCCACCTGTTCCATTAGTTCCTGAAGTTCCACCTGTTCCTGAAGTTCCACCTGTTCCTGAAGTTCCACCTGTTCCTGAAGTCCCTGCTGATCCATTAGTTCCATTTGAATAATTTATCCAAGATGTGTTACCATTACCATCTGTTGACAATACATACCCATTTGTCCCAGCATTTTGTGGTAATGTTAAATTCCAAGTTGTGGATCCTGTTGAGTTAATTGTTGTGTAACTAGAACCACTATATAATGCTAATTGTGGATAAGAACTTGTACCAATATTCATAGATGCAGTTCCACTATAAGTCATTCCTAATGATAATTTACCATTATGTGTTAAAATCATTTTGGTATTTAAATCATTATATGATTTGAACAATAAACTTTGTTGATTGTTTCTTCCATAAAAAATTGTTGGATTATAAGATGTTCCTGAAATTAAATAAAAATTACTTTCACTACCAGATACAAGAGAAAGACCTGCTAACGCATTAAAACTATCATTATAACTTGAAAAAGAAAATCCAGTTGGAGAAACACTAAAGTTACTAGATCCAGTCATTCCTATATTCAAACCATTTATATAATCATATGTAAAATCACTTTCAGCATTAGCTGAATTTGTTGTACCATCAGATGTTAATATTCTATTATCAAGTGGATTTGAAATTGCATTAAATCCTGTTCCTGAAATACCGGAAGTTCCACCTGATCCAGATGTTCCATTTGTTCCTGAAGTTCCACCTGATCCAGATGTTCCATTTGTTCCTGAAGTTCCATTTGTTCCTGAAGTTCCATTTGTTCCTGAAGTTCCATTTGTTCCTGAAGTTCCATTTGTTCCTGAAGTTCCATTTGTTCCTGAAGTTCCACCTGATCCAGATGTTCCTGAAATTCCAGCTGAACCTGATGTCCCTGCTGAACCATTAGTTCCATCTATACCAGAAGTCCCATTAGCACCATTAACCCCATTTGTTCCATCTATACCAGATGTCCCTGATACACCACTTGAACCAGAGCTACCAGCAGTTCCATTTGTCCCATCTATCCCGGATGTTCCAGAAGTTCCAGCAGAACCATTAGTTCCTGATATACCAGAAGTCCCATTAGTCCCATCAATACCAGAAGTCCCTGATACTCCACTTGAACCAGATGTTCCAGCAGTCCCATTAGTACCATCAATACCTGTTGTCCCAGACGTTCCTGATAAACCTGATGAACCTGATGTTCCAGCTGAACCTGATGTTCCAGATGTTCCATCACCACCTGCTATACCATCCAAATTTGTTACCCAAGATGTAAATGTTCCGGTTCCAATTATATCAGTAATTGATAAAACTAATTCACCTGATATATTGTTATAAGATATAACATCACCATTGAAATAATCAGTTAAACTATTTGCTATTAATATATGTTGTGTAGGTGTATATGATAGATTTGTGCTTGTTGTAATTGTCACAGTATTGCCTATAATTAATGATGATAAATCAATACTTGTTGTGGAATTTCCAATATATGAAACTGTTTCCCCACTTGTACCATCAATACCTGAAGTTCCTGATAATCCACTTGACCCTGACGTAGCAGATGTTCCTGAACTACCAGATGTTCCAGCCGAACCATTTGTTCCACTTTCTCCTGAACTACCTGATGTTCCACCTGATCCAGATGTCCCTGAACTACCTGATGTTCCTGATGTTCCTGATGTTCCACATGAGCCTGATGTTCCATCAATAGCAGATGTTCCAGCCGAACCATTTGTTCCACTTTCTCCTGAACTACCTGATGTTCCACCTGATCCAGATGTTCCACCTGATCCAGATGTTCCAGAGCTACCGGATGTTCCTGAAGTCCCTGAAGTTCCACTTGTCCCAGAAGTTCCCGAACTACCGGATGTTCCACCTGATCCGGATGTCCCATTAGTTCCTGAAGTCCCATTATTGCCAGATGTTCCTACATTACCCCAACTCAAAGTACCATTTCCATTTGTTGTTAATGCATAACCAGATGTTCCATCAGTATTTGGAAATGTATATTCATTGTTAATATTTAAATTCTGAATATAAACAGTATTTGATTGATTAGCATATAATGAATCACCACCTAATATAACAGAATTTTTAACACCATCATTAGTTGAAGCATTTTTTGCATTTATATGAACTTTTGCCATATTATCAGAATCAACACCATCCCAGTTAGTATTTATATACAAAGCATTAAATTCACCACCTGATAATATTGGATTATTAAAACTTATTTTAAATTCATCTAAAGAAGATGTAAAAGCCGATGATGTAGTTTGACTTACTATTGTATATGATAATGAATCACTTAATGTTAATTCATTAGTATATACATTTTTTTGTGTGAAATTTAAACTATTAGGATCTATTAATATAGATGAAGTTGCACTTGAACTAGTTGTTGATAAAAGTATATTACCACTTCCTTGGTAATCTAAAGATAGCATACCATTACCTCTATTTGATTTTAATGAAGTAGCGGTTCCCATTATAATTGAATGAGTTGCACTATCATTACCTTGTGATAAAACACTTGCTAAATCATCAGTTGTAGACAAAATTGATATAGGTGTTATAACACCATTCATATCTTTTTGTTTTAATACACCATCTAAATCATAACCTATCAAATATCCGGTTGATGGTGTTGCTGCTGTGAGCATATCTATTTTACTACTAAATATTAATTTACTCATGTAATTTTATTTATTTTATATATCTATATATAAAATATCAATATCTATTATTTAGTATTTTGGAATTTTCATATCAGTTGTAATTTCAATTTTAAAACTAATACCATCTTCTGATTCATATTTTATTTGGCTATCATATCCACCTTGTCCATCAAATGTTTTTGGTTTTGGTAAGTGTTTTTGTTGTTCTAATTTAACCTTTTCAGAATTTTCCTTTGCTTGTTGTTGTTTAACCATTTCTTCAAAAGTTAATCCATTGTTTATAGGTATTTCTTCAATTCTAGTTGAAAAAGTTTGTTCAGGTGAATATTTTCTTAACAATTGTTCAGCTTCATAACTGTCAATATTAGGATTGTTATTTATTTCTTCTTGTTGTTGTATTATTTTAACTTGTGGTTTCATATTCTAACTAAATTTATTTTATTGCTTCCAAAATATTCAATTTTAAAACCATTTATAGGATTTCTTTGTAGATGTCTAAGATATATCTTTGTTCTTTGTGAAACATATTCTTTTTCAATTTCTTTTGACAAACCTTCCATTCTTATAATCCTTACCCATTTTTTTCTTTCTAAAAAATCATTTAATATATCAGTAAATATTGTTTTTAACAATCTCCATATATTTGAATTTACAATTATACTCACACTCCAATTATTATTCTCATCTTTAGTGTAAAATGTTAATTCATAAGTTTTACTTAATTGTGGTTTACTTTTAGGACCAATTGTATCATTTTTAAATTGAACTAGATATTCATTATTATCTATATCAATAAAATTATAATTAATGATATAATCATCATCTGAAACTAAGTTAAATTTATAAGATTCTACCAATTCATTTATTTTTTTTAAATACTTCATAATTATTATATATTAAAAATGTGTAATAGCATTTTTACTATATAGAATTATGAGTAAATATAATATAGTAGCAATAGACCCATCTTTAATTTCAACAGCAATGGTTGTTGGGAAAAATGATGGAACTTTTAAGATTTTTAATTATTGCAAAGAAAGTTCTGCAATGGGTAAAAAAGGTATGAATAAATGGTTTAAAATGGCTGAACAATATGTAAGCTATAGATATATAGATTATAGAAAATTTGATAACTATTCTGATGGTGAATTGGTAAAATTAAAAGATTATGATAAAGTTTCTGATGTGATAATAAATGATATATTAGAGAACATTGATAAAAATATACCAACTAAAATAGGAATTGAAGGTTTTTCGTACTCGAGCAATGCTGGGTCACTAATAGATCTAGTGACATTTTCAACAATTTTGAGAAAAAAATTGTTTGATTTAATATCCGAAGATATAACAGTTCTATCACCATCTACATTGAAGTTAGAAACTTGTAAAATGACATATAAACCGATTGAAATTTATAGCAAGACAGGAAAACTAACAAAAACTGAATATAAAAATAATTTAGGAATTGCTGGTGGTAAATTTACAAAAAATGAAATGTATCTTTCGATATTAGATAATGATAATATTAATAATTATTGGTCAAACCATTGTAAATTAATTTCTGAAGACATGAATGAAACTTCTAAAATTAGTAAACCATATGATGATATTAATGATTCTTTTTGGATTTATCAAATAATAAAAAACCAACCTTAAAGGTTGGTTTTTTATTTAAATATTTTATAATTTTAAATGCCATTTTTTATCATCTGATATAACATCCCATTGTTCTGGCTCATACATTTTTGCATATTTTTCCAAACATTCACCAACTTGTTTTAACAAATCACCTTCAACTTTTTTACTATGAGCTGTCCATGTGTACGCACCAACAAATCCATGTTTAGCACCCATATTAACAACATATTCAATAATATCAACTCTACCATATGATGCTGCCCATTTAAATACCATAGAACGTCCTCTACTATCTTCTAATTTAGCACCATAATCCATTGATAATTTAAATGCATCTAAATAAGATTCGCCTGGTTCTTTTTCGGAAACATAACTTCCTTTACATGAACGTCTAAGTGCTACTGAATTATCAAAATTTGGATCAATACCTGAATCTAAACAAAATTTAACTGCATTTAAATCATGACATATGTTTTCATAAACTGCACCATCTATACTAGAACCATAAGAAACTAATAATTTAATCATATCTAATGATTTTGCTTTTCTAATAGGAGCATCTTTTTGAACTTTTAGATTTGGTGATGCACCCAATTCTAATAATAATTTTGCCTTATCCATAGAATCTTCTTCAACAGCGTTATCTAATGCTTCAGCATTATTTCTATTAACATCAGCACCTTCAACTGTGATTAATTCTTTAATTTTCTCTAGTGAAATACCTTTCTTAACTAACTCCATATTTGCAGCTCTAGAACGCATTTTTCTTTGCAATTCTTCACCATTTATAGGCATCATTAATGAATATAATCCACCATTTCTTGAAATATTAGAACTACTAGCTCCCAATTCAGAAGATTTTTTATCTGCTTCATTTTCAATATTATAATCTTTACTCCATTTTTTAAGAGTTGAAATTAATGTTGATTTAACATTGCTATCAATTTTATTATGCGCTGCTCTAATATCACCATTAGAATCAATAGTAACACCAATTGTAAACATATTATCAGTTTGCATTAAATTGAAATTATAAATATAATATTGTTTATTTTCCTCTGTATATTCACCTCTTGAATTTTTATTTACATAATAATCCCATTGGCTTAATGAATCTTTAATACAATGTGTTGTATGTGCATTTAATATTCTATTAGCACCATATGATTTAACTTCAATTACAAATATACCATTTTCATTAAAAATTTCTTCAGCACCCATTTTACCAAATTTCATATTACATTCTTGGAATTTTTTATAAAATGATTCAAATGATGAATTCCCAATTGCTTTCATATAAGCTCTTGCTTTTTCAATAAAATCTCTAATATTTTTATATCTAATAATAGGTGATTGGAAAACTTCTTTACCTTGTGTTTTAGAACCTTCTCTAGTATCGACCATAACTCTTCCAAAAAACCCTTTATAATATTCATCATGTTTTTTATCATCTCTAACACCAGTTTCTGTGTCAGTTCCTAAATAATCAAAACCGATTGCTACTTCTAAAAATTGATCTTTTATAATTTGTGGAGAATCTTTTAAATCTCTTTTTAAGTGAGGTGGTAAATCAACTTCCATTTTTCTATAAAGTCTTAAATTTGGCAATTTATTTAATCCATCAACTAACAACTCCATGTTATTAGATATTTTATTATTAATAAAATTTAAATCAAATGCTTTTTTAACAATTCTACCATTAACATTAATTTCTAAATTTTGAAGAATATCTTTATTTTCAATTAATTTAGTGTAAACATTTTTTAAATCTTCTAAAGATGCATTTTCATAATAAAAAAAATAAACAAAACTAGATAACCACCCCATACTGTCTCTATCCAATTGATAATCTTTACCTCCAACATTCACAGTCAATTCTCTAATTGCTTTAAATTCTGGTGTTGTGATCAATTGTCTCATTTTATCATCAGAAACAGAAATGCTTCTCATTTTATCCACTAATTCTTTCTTTTTATCAGAATCTAAATTTGTAAAATCAACAGGAGTTACCATTCTTTTGGAACCACTATCCATATCATATTTAATTTCTGGTGTAATTAAATCCAACTCTTTAGCTGCTGTTGATAAGATATAAGCATCTTTCATCATTTTTTTAGCTTTATCTAAATTTTCATTTAATGGATTTTCATTTATAAATTGATTATATTTAAATAGTTTCATTTTTTATTATTTATTTTTATTTCTATTAAATCTTTTCATTTCATTAAGATATATTTCTTTACCTTCTTTTAAAAATGCACTTAATCTTTTAACTTCTGCATAATCACCAGAATCCAAAGCGTCATCTATTAATGATTGTAATTCACTTGGTGATAATAAAGTTAAATCTTCTTCTTTTTCAGCAGTTTGTCTTATCAATCTATCAATTTCTGATTGTGATTGTTTATCATCAGCAAATTCATCTTCATTAGAAGGTTTGTTAAATCTTTTTTCCATATCATAATCTCTAAGTGATTGTTGATATTCATCTTCAATTTCATTTAATTCATCTACTAATTTTTGAATCTTAATATAAGCTATAGATTGATTGAATTTTTCACTATCTATAACAAATTTAACTTTAGAACCTTCATTAACTTTATCAAAAACAGAAAATAAACTTTTAGTTATTTCTAAAAATTCTTCATCAGAAAATTTTCCACCTCTACCTTTATCTAAAGATAATTGTGCAAAAACTTTCTCTTTCATATTTTTATATTTAGTTGAACCAACACATTTATTTATAAAATCTCTAAACATTGATTGTGCAAGTGTTCCATATCTAAAATCTTCTGCTTCATCTTTATATGATGTTGTTGCATTTTTTATTTCTCTTGCTAATTCTTCATCTTTTTTTATTGCACCTGATTGTAACAATAAATAAATACCTTTAACTGCTTCATGAATAAGCATTGGAAAATCTATACCATAAGCTCTGATTACAATTTTTGAAAAATCTGTATTTTCTTTTAACAATTTTAAACTGTAAAATTTATTATTTAAACTTTCCCATTTTAAATCAACAGCACCTGCTAAACCTTGTGGCGCACTAACCATCATATCAGCTTTCATATTTACTGGAATTCTCCAATCATTTTTATCAGCTTCATCAGACAACTTTGACCATAATGATAAAATTTCTTTTGATTTATCTCCAAAAATTTCTTGTAATCCTTTTTCAACTACTTCTGAAAATTTAATTATATCTTTAGTTGATTTTCCCTCACCTTGAGTTAACATATTTAAAATTTTCTTCTTATCAATAGCATTAGAAACATCTTTATTTGAAACTATTTCTTCTTCTTCTTCTTGGCTTTCTTCTTCTTGATCTTCATCATCAAAAAATGAGAAAAAATCATCTTCTTCTTGACTTTCTTCTTCGTCTTGTGTTTCAGTTTCCTCTTGAGTTTCCTCTTGTGAATATTCAGGTTTATTAGTTGAATCTTGTGTTTTATTACCTAATTCTGGTAACTCTTCTGAAATAGATCCAGGTCTAACTAATTTGATAATTAGCTCTACTGGTTTTTCACTTGCTTCTAATATATCACCATATTCATCTTGAATAACATTTAATGCTATATCTTCAAGTTTTTTATATCTCTCTTCAAGTTTTTCATTATAATCAGCTGAATTAGGATCCAACCCAACTGTTGTTATAAACTTAGTTGATTTATTAGATAAATCCATCATTAACATTGGATTTCCCATTTGATCAATAGAAACATTTAAATTTCTAGTTGCATCTAATTCTGCATTTGACATAAAATCAGATGGGACACCTTTATTACCCCTTAAATCAACCTCTTCTAAAAATTGTTTGTAATTTTTCATAATATTTAATTTTATTTAAAATAAGAATCTATTTCTTTTTTCTCATTATTTGGTAAATCTTTATAGATTTTTTCAAATCTATTTAAAACATCAACTTCACTACCAAGTGGTAATTCTTTTACGTTAACAACTTTTTCAGGTGCTACACTATTATATTCAAAGAATTTTTTAAAATTTTTAATATATTTCATAATTTTTAATTATTTTATATTGTATATATAAATTTTTAATAATCATATTTTAATATATATTAAAAAATAATATTTTAAAATGAAAAAATTTACAGACATAAAAAAGACTAAAAAGATTTTTGAATCTGACGAAAATAAAGCTAATTTACCAGAAAATTATAAAGATTTATCAAAGGACGAACTTTTAGATTTATTAAAAAAAGTAGACCCATCTTATACAGAAAAAAGTGAAGATGATGAAGTGGAAAAAGTGGAAATTAAAGAAGTTGAAAGATTGGAAGATCACTTAGGAGAAGGTTCTAATCCATCTAAATTTTTCTCTAAATTATTTGAATCAAGAGAAATGGCTCATATATATCATTTACAAGTTAAAGGGGATCAAGGTTCACTTGGTAAACATTTAGCATTAGGTGCTTATTATGACGGTGTTTTAGATTTAGTAGATGATATAATTGAAACATTTTCTGGACAATATGGTTTAATAGAAGAATATGATATTATTGATACTAAAGAAACTAGAACAAAAGAACCTATTGAATATTTCAATGAACTTGCTAAATTTATTAAAGTTGAAAGAAAATGTATAAATGAAGAAGATACACACCTTCATAATATAATTGATGAAATAGTTGCACTAGTTTATAAAACATTATATAAATTAAAATACAATAAATAATAAAAAAGCCACTTTTAAAGTGGCTTTTTTTATTTATTGTCAGTATAAAGGTATTTTCTACCTTCTTTACCATAACTATCAATATTATTCAAAGCTGTATCTAATTTATCTAAAATATTATCATAATCTTTATTAACAATTTGTAAAGAAAATAAAGTTTCATCTATTTGATCATTTGATTTATTAGATGTATTTTTAAATTTTTCCAATTCATTTATAATAGTTTCTATTTCTTTTCTCTTGTAATCAATAGATGCTATCATATCATTAAGATTTGAAGATATTTCCTCAACTCTTTCATTTGTTAATTCTATTTGTTCACTTTCATTAAATCTTCTAATTTTCATAATTTGGTAATTGATTTTTAATATATATATTAAAATATATAATATCATTATGTCTAAACATATTAAAAAATTTAAAGATTTCAATGTTAATGAAAGTACAGAATTTAATTATTTAAGATTTAATTCTGATTCTGCTATGCCTGGTGTTCCTAATGTTGATGATAAATCATTATCATTAAATGCTTTTGATAAACAACAAAATATGGTTAGAGTAGCAATGACTAGAATTAATGATATTATGTTTAATTTAACAGGTACAAATGCTTTTAAAAGTTTAAGAAGTAAACTAGCATTGGAAGAACAAGATATACAATCATTGGTGATACAAAAAATAATTAAAAATGGTATTGATTATAATGTATATGTTAAATTTGTAATAGATGATTATGAATATTGGGGAGTGATTATTAATTTATTTGATCCTGAAGCTGATTTAAAATCTGAAGTTTTTAAAGATTATGATTTATACCAATCTAAAGAATGGATTATTAAAATAAAAGGGTTGGTAATAAGAACTGTTAAAGAATGGTTAAATCCAGAACCTGGATTATATAAAGTATTAAAAAATGATATAATTTGTTACTCTAATGAAACTGGAAAACAATTAGAAATTCCGGTAAATTCTACGGTTGAAGTATTAAGAGCATATGAAAATAAAATTATAATCATAAATAATGATATTAGATATACTCTAAAAAATGATAATTATGTTTATTTCAATTGGTGGTTTGAAAAAGTTGATTAATATGATATTGCTAAAATATTAACTTCAAGACTACCGCTCCAATCAAGATCACCAAATCTATATGAAACTGTTACTACAAAATCAGTATTATTTATTCTCATAGAAACTACTTGAAAGCCATAAAGGTTATTACTATTAATAGAAGTATATAATTGATAATTTCCCATGTCTTGTGAAAATCTTAAAGCTACTGTTGGAACTATACCACTTGTTCCACCAGATATTACTGAAATATAACTACCACCATCTGCTATTGTATGTGCGCCATCATGTCTAACATTAACTTTACCAATTATAATTTTCTTAAATGGTCTAGAACCATTAAAATTTATTGAATTATTAGAGTCTATACCAATTGCATTACTTGTAGAACCTCTATATCTAATACCATCCAATTCAGCAATACCAAAAGCTAATGTAGAATAAATATTACCAACAGAATTCCAAAAAGTTATTCGATTAGTTGATGGATGTATTTCAATACCACTATTATTGGTTTTAAAAGTTAATGTATTACCACCTGGTGAACCACCACTCAATGCCATCACAGTGTTAATACCTGAACGAGACAATGTTAATTCCTCATCTGTACCACTTAAAGATAATGAAATTCCTGATGTTGGTTTTAAAGCAATATATGAATTATTAACCTTATTTCTAATTAAAAAGTTGTCATCACTAGTAGAATCAAAACCTAATTGAGCAGATAAAGTTATATTATCATTTTTATAAAAACCTATATAACTTTTTTTATTTGTTGAATTCCCAAATAATGAAATAATTTCACCAACTGTATTATTTGATATCTTTATATTATTAGATGTTATAGTTATTAATGATGTGACAGCTTCTATTTTATTTACTGTATAAGTATTTGTTATAGTATTCTTATTTGAAGATATTGTGATATAATTTAATGAATTTGAAAACAAATTTAATGATTCAAATGTTGTAGGTGAATTAATTTGTTTGTATATTGAAACATATGAATCACTATTTGTCAATTTAAACTTACCATCATAAGTTGAGGAAAGTGATCCAAAATTAGTTCTTACACCTGATAAACTTATATCCATTTTACTAGTACCAATACCATATGAGAAAATCATATTAGAACCAGATCTATAAATACCCATACCATCATCAGTAAATGTTAAAGATGGACTAATACTTGTACCATTTCCTAAAACTAATTGATTAGTAGATGGTTTATATGCAAGTAATGTTTTATTAATTTTAAAACTTTGTTGACCAGCATCTGCTACAAATGTTAAATAATGAGGTGTTGTACTTGCATTATCAAGTAAAATATTAGAATTGCTTTGTGGATTTGCCCACACCACAGAACCTGCAACATTTGTTAAAACTTGTCCATCAGCACCATTTTGTATATAATTCAAATTTAATTTACCTGAAGTTATATTAGATGCATTTAAATTAGTTAAATTAATACCATTACCATAAATATTATTTCCTTTTATATCACCATTTACATCTAATTTATATAATGGGTTTGATTTTCCTATACCAACATTAGTTCCATTATCAAATAATAAACTATTTGTTATAACATTTGAACTTGAAAATTTTGATAAATAATTAGCTGTACCTGAACCAACCATTCCATTAGTATTTTCTGATTGCCAAGCATTATTAACCCATACATAAGGAATATTATCATGTGTGTCCCATACTCGCAAACCTTCATATTTATATGAAATTGCATTTCTTGCAGTAGAACCAGAAGCAACCATTCTAAAATCTATAGGCTTTGCTGTGTTTACATAAAAATTATCTATTATAATTGGCATAATTAATTTATCATTTTTATTATATATTAAATTATAAATATTCTATTTTAATATTTGTTGTAAAGTTATAATTAACAGTATTAACACTTCTAAAATATTTATAAAACTTACCACTCCAATAACCATCTGGTGATGATATTTCAATTGAACCGGTTACAAATTGATTTGTTATATCAACATCATTTGAATCTTTTATTATAATATCACCATTAGATAATGGATATAATATATTAATATAACCATTTCCATTCATTCCTAAAATTGTATTCTCTTTTGGTAATACCTTTTTATTTAGCAATGATAAATCACCAACATTATATAATGGTACATTAGTACTTATACCATAAAAATATGGATAAACTTTTTTAATTGTTAATTGATCAGATGATGTAAAATGATTATCATTTACATATAAAGTAAAATCATTATCAATATCATCACTTGTAACAAATAATTCTAATTCTTCACTAAATTTCTTTTGAGTTTTATCAGCAATTGGTAGACTTGCATCAGTAACAACAACTGAATTTATAGGATATGTTTTAACATTAACAGTATAATTTGCAAAAAATTGTGAATCTATATTTGGCTCAATATAACCATCTTTATCTCTTATCAATAAAAGTGGATTTTCTACAAAATTAATAAAACAATAAGGTGGCAATTCAGAATATACTATTTCTTCTAAAACACTTGCTATACTATCTTTGGAAAAAGTTGAACCTCTTTTAATATTACCAACATCAACACTTGTCCATCTAGAATCTGTAAACTCCATGTTATAACCATTTACTAATAAATCCCCTAATATATTTAATGGATTATTTGTAGTTCCAACTCCACTTGTTTGTGTTAAATTTGGATCTTGAAAATCTACTTTACTATTATCATATTTTAGATATTTTGAATTTATATTATTAATTGAATTTATATCTTTAAAAATCAATTTATTAACTGAAACAGTCCCACCACTCAAAAGAAAATTTCCAAAATTATCCTTACCTTGTGATTTAATGTTAATATCACCCGATGAAACTATACTTAATGTATTTGAATGTGTAAGAGAGCTATTATAATATAAAGTTTCTATTGTATTTTCAATTGTTGGAGAATTTTTATATAATAATGAATTTGTCCCTGTTAAAAACATTAGTGATGTTTTTGAATGTTCATTATGTGTATCTTTTTTTGTATTAAAAAAGAAAATATCACTATCATTAGTTAACAAAGTAGTGTCCAATATATCATGATTATCTATATAAGATTGTGTCCCTGAATATGCACGTTTACCAAATAATATTTTTTTAGTATCATTAAAAGCCATATATGAATATGTTGCTAATGTAAAATGTTGAAAGGTATTACTATCATTCAATGATAATATAGAATCTCTTAAATGTCTTGGATAAACCAATTTATCTTCATTATCTAATAATCTTTCTAAAATATTATTACCAAATGTAGAAATAGTTCCATTTAGTGTTAAAACCAATGGGTAACTACTTGTTTCATATTTTTCACCTATATAAATACTATATGTCGCCATTATTAAAACATTAATTTAAATAAACCATTTGGATAACCACATATCACTTTACTTTTTAACATAAAATAATCACCTTTACCTGATATATTAACAGTTCCTAAAACATCAAATGTAGATTGTGAAACATTACTACTATCATATAAAACATATCCATTTGGATCTAAAACTTGTTTCAATGGATTAGAAGATAATATACCATTATAAGGATTTGTATTTTCAATAGGATATAAAATATATAAATATTTAGAATCACCATTAGCAGTAAGTGTAACATATTCACCAGAAGATGGGTATTTTCTCAAAAGACTTGCCAATTGTGTATAATTTAAACTAATATTACCAGAATTCATTATGGTAGAACTAAATCCACAATAAAAAGGTCTAATGAAAATTATTGAAGCAGTTGCACTGTGTGAAAATCCAAACCCACTATTCAAATATGATATAGCGACATTTCCATTATCCGAAGCAGTTACTATAAAATCAATTTTACCAACTGTATTAGAATAAGCTGTTGTTGTTTCAACTCTGTTATATATTGTACCGGGAAGTCCTTGTATTTCCTTTTGGAATAAACTATTTATATAATTGGTTTTATCAGTTAAATTTAAAGAAGTATTTAAATAAAAATGATCACTAACATATTCAGAAGGTGTTCTTGGGCTTATTCCAATACTATATTCTAATGTAACTGGTGTTATAACCCCTCTTTCTGCATATATATCATGTGTAGATGTGTTATAAATACTCAAATTTATATTAGGTTCTACATATGGATAAAGTAATTCTCTTATAACTTCAACTAGTGGCCAATTTTGACCATTAAAAGAGCCTTCTGAAAAACTAGCACCTTGGTTAATACCACCTATTTCAGTAGGTACTAAAGAGTCTTGTATAAATTCCAATGGATAACCATTCAATGTTACTGGAGAACCTACAATTGTAGTAGGTTGGTTAGTAGTCCCAACATTTGTTATAGCAAGATTTAAATCACTCCAAACCAATTTACCATTAGGATATATACCATCATATTTTAAAACTTGTCCATTATTGGCAACAGCATTTTCTGCAACAGTTGGAAAGGCTAAACCGTTTATTGAAACTCTACCAGTTTCACTTAATATATTAATTGGACCACCCTGTACAGATGGATTTATAAAATTAAAAGTAAATGTTTGATCAATATTGTGTATTGTTTGAATATAAGGTGCTTGGTAGTATAATTGGCTATTAGTACCTGCTAATATTGATATTTTTGTTGATTTGTTATCAACATTGTCTGCTTTTGTATTAAAAAAGAAAATATCACTGTCGTTTTTTAATAAATCACTATTGATAACATCACTTCCACCAAATGAACGTTTTCCTAATAATATCTTTTCCTTTATATCTCTATTTTTAGGATTTCCTGAATCTAATCCAATATACTCTCCTGATAAAGTTTTAGGTGATGTATATTTAAATGGTATATTAGCCCAAGTAAATAAAAATGCATCTCTTATATCTCTTGGTGATATTAATTTTTGTGTATTATCAGGTATATCTTTTAAAACAGCTAATATACTGTCTTTTTTTGCTGATTCATATATTGTTCCAATGTTTATACTAAAAGTTGCTGACATTTAAAAATATTTCTTTTTAGTATATATTAAAATATAAATATCTTAATTAAACAAAAATTCTAATTTCATTAAATCACTAACTTTTGCAGTTTTTATTTCCAAATCCTCAAAATTTATAGCTTCATATGGAATTTCATTTTCAACTTCCATTAATTTTGCCATTTCTTTTGTAAATGAGTCATTATCTGAAATTTGATATGTATTCTCAACAAATTCACCATTTTCATCAATATATTGTAAAGGATTACCATTATCATCTCTTTTAACCCATTTGTCAAAAATTCTTTTTTCCATTTTAACTTTATCATCGATAATTGATGATAATTCTTTCAGAATTCTCGTTAATTTGAATGCAATACTTGCATTTATATCAGTGTTAATAAGTGTATTTAATGAATCAATTGCATCATTATTTAATTGTGAATTTTTAACCTTAATTGCCATAATAATATTTTTATTTTTTATATAAATTATACTAAATTTGTTTTTAATTCTTCTATCCTTTTTTTAATAATATTATAATAATTAACATCTCTTTCAATTAATATAAAATCTCTTTTAGTTAAAAAAGCACCATGACCAGTTGTTCCACTTCCTGCAAAAGTATCTAGTATTAAATCACCGGGATTTGAATGTTTTTCTATCAGATCTATTATAAGTTGTAATGGTTTTTGTGTTGGGTGGTTTAATCTTTCCTTTCCACTACAAATTGGATATTTATAAAACCCATTATCATATTCAGAATTAAAAACTGGTTTTTTTCCTTTTATAAATGTGAAAAAATATTCATTAGCATTTGATAAATAATTAACTTTTGAATTTATTGGAACTGGATTAGTTTTCTGCCAAACACAAACTCTTGCTTGTTTAAATTTCAAATTATCAGCAATTTCTTTTATAATAGTTGACTTCCATATATCAAAAAAGAATATTATAGTCCCACCATCTTTTAAAACTCTATAATATTCACTTAAAAGTAAATTCCAATCTATATCTTCTTTATCCCATTCTCCAAAATCTATTGATATATTATATTTAGTTGCCATTTCAGGCTTAGTATTATTTGATATATTCTTAAATCCAGAATCTTTTGATATTAAATAAGGTGGGTCGGTCAATATTAAATCAACACTTTTACTTTCAATAGTCTTTAGATAATTAAAACAATCATCGTTTACAATATTCATTTAATATATATAAAATGGAAGAACCTTCCTATAATATATAAGAAAAATAATAAATCATTATGTTGTCTTTTTTAAAAAAGTTATTTATAAAGTATAAAAAATTAGATAAAAATTTATTACCATCTCAAGGACTTTTCTATAATGATGATTTTAATATCAAAATTAAAAGAGCGACTAAAGATGAAATACAAACTTATAAAAACTCTTATAAAGATAAAGATATTTTAACTTTATTAGAATTGATAAAATTTATAGTTAAAAATAATATAGTTATTGAAAATTATTCATATCAAGATTTAAAAAGTATTGATGTGATATATGTTTTTTTAGAAATAGTGAAATTTACTAAAAATGAAAAAATAATAATAGATTTTATTGATGTAGATAATAATAACCAATCACTTGAATTTTCAGATAAAACATTTAACTATTACCAATTACCAATTGATATAGTAGAATGTTATGATTATAAAGAAAAATGTTTTTTAATTGATGATTTAAAGTTTACTTTACCATCATCTGGTGTAGAAGATTCAATATCACATTATTTATTAAATAATGTAAATATTGATGATGTAGAAATGTATAATAGTTATGATTATAGTTTTACTTATTTTGTTGGTAATAAAACCAGATTAAGTGATAGTGAAATTGAGAATCTAATTGAAATATTTAATAATGAAATGCAACAAGATGTTAAAAATAAAATGAATGTTATTACTAAATCTTTTTTACCAATGCAAAAATATGGACTTAAAAAAGATAATGATATTATAAATCTAACATCTAAAATAGATTTGAAAAATATATGGAATTAATCATTTAATAAATTATCCAATTTAAAATTTCTAATTTCTTTCATAGGAGTTTTATCCAGTTTTTGAACATCAGAAAATAATTTATTATTTAATTCATTAATTTTTTGAATATCTTTTACTTTCTCTTTTAATAATTGTAAAAAAGCTTTTGGATCACCAATATCCTTTGGATTTCTATCTTTACTTGTTCCTGGGATTGTTAAATAATAATTTTGTTTAGGAAGTGTTAAATTTATTTGAAAAACATCATCAAATACAGTTGTACCTAATATTAAATTTTCTATATAAAAAATAATATCTACATAGTTATTTAACTTTTCTGAAAAAACTTTTAAATTTATTCTTTTAATTTTTTTACCATGGTAAGTAAAATCTGATGTTTGTATTTTATATACATCTTCAAAAAAAATTTCTATAAGAATATTATTAATATCATCTATTGTCATATTACAAATATAAAAGTTTTATTTTAAATACCCAAAATATTTAATTTAATTTTCCGAATATGTTTTTTTAAATAATTCAACATATCGACATGATTAAATTTAGTTTTAAATTTTAAATAATCATACCCATTAAAACCAGGAGCACGATCCAAATAGATTTGATAATCATTTGTAACAACTATATCAAAATATCTAAATTCTTCTAAACTAGTTTCCATGTATTTAATCTTATACCTAATATAAGCAATAAGCCCATTATCATCTAATGGGCTAAAAACTTTTATCACTTCTACTTGTTTTAAATAATTGCTTAAATATTCTTCTATGATTTCTTTATTATCAAAAGTCAAATAATTAATTATTATCATATGGTTTTTCATCTGCAACCTTTTCTTCGGGCATATTATCAATATAATCCTCAATTTGTGAAATATCCATATTCTCAATTTTATCTTGTTGTAAAACTCTAATTTGAATTTTTTCAAAAGTAGATGGATTATAATTACTATAATTTACATAGAAATCTTTGAATTCTAAAATCTCATTTTCTGTAAAATATTTAACCATAGATAATTTAGACCAATCTAATTTTTCTTTATATTTTCTAATAAAATCAATTGGTAAATCATTGGAACTAATTAAATTAAATAAACCTTTTTCAACTATAATATCTTCATATTTATCAAAATTATCAGTTTGTGTGCAAATATATAAAATCATTCTAGTCCAATTTATATTATCAGAATTTTCTAATATAAATTCATGTGATAAATTACCATAAGTTGACATATTCATTTCAAATATATCATTTTTTGATAAAAATTCATTGTCTATAAAGTATTTAATTGATTTTTCACTTAAAAAACAATTTTGTATAAAATCTTTTTTATTAAAAAGATTTTTATTTTCTAAAATAAATTCATCATCAACATCATAATTATTTAAAAAATATGAAATACCATTTTCATCAAGTTCTTTTACCAATTGTTCTTTTGTCATTTTAACTGTTTCTTCAACAATCTCAACAATTTCTACTTTTCTCTTCATACTTTATATTTTTTTTAAAAATCAAAATCCCCAAAATCTGTCTCACTTAAATCAGATTTAACAGCGCCTTTTGAATATGATTCAATTTCTGATTCTTGTGGAGCAACTTGTAATGAAGATGAATTTGTCCAAGAATTAATCCAGTTAATTGGATTGTTTGTTTTTTCAAAAATAGGCTCCATACCAATTGCCTTCATTCTTGAATTTGTTAAAAACATCATATATCTTTTTAAGATTTCTGAATTAAGTCCTAACATAGAACCATCTTTGAATAAATATTCTGCCCATTGCATTTCTTCTTCAGCAGCATCTTTGAACATTTGAGAAACAACTGGTTCTAATTCTTTAGCAATTTCTACAAAACCTTCACTTGGATTTGTTGCCAAATCTTTTAAAATCTTTTGTGTAAATCCTAGATGTAAATTTTCATCCTTATTAATTAAGGAAATAATCTTAGCATTTCCTTCCATTTTACCATTTTGTGCAAATGCATATGAACAAGCAAATGAAACATAAAAACGAATACCTTCTAAAATATTAATAGACATTAAAGTAAGATATAATTTCTTTTTTCTAGAAATTTCATCATCATTTAAAGATTCGATCATGTCATCATAATATTTAGTTACTGAAGTTGCTCTTTTAATGATTTCTTCATTGTTAATAATATTATCAAAAACCTCACCTGGTTGAGCATATACATTTTTAATAATATGTGTATATGAATATGAATGGATCGTTTCAAAGAAACTCCAAGCTGAACAAAAAGCTTCAACTTCAGGATTTGATAAATCTTCAGATAAATGATGAATTCCTCTAGATTGAACAGAATCTAATAAAATCTGATATTTTAAATTTGCAGTAAAAATGAATTTCTCATTTTCTGTCATTCCTTTATAATCTAATCTATCTTTAGAAACATCTACTTCTTCTGGTAACCAGAAAGAGTTAATTTGTTGTTTGAATAATTCAAAGAATCCAGGATATCTAAATTTATCATATCTCTGAATTGACATACCCTTTGAACCAAAGAATACTGGAATTTTAGTATAATCTATACTATTGTCTAAGTTTAATATGCTCATAATATTTTTATTTGTTTACTTTATATTTAATAATTGAAATTTGTTTTTATTACCTTTAATTTATTTTTATGTATATTATATAATATGTAAAATCCTTTATCTTGATAATTGATATCTTTATATAATTTTGTTATAAAGCCATCTGAATTATCTATCTCATAAATAATAGCTCTTATATCTTTGTTATATAATTTTTTTCCAAATTTGTATATATTATCATACTTTTCTGAATTATAATAAAAAGTCATTTTAGGTATCAAATATTCACATTCTTCTATAGTTTTACAAACATAAATTCTATCTAAATGTGAAGATAACTTTAATTTACTTTTAGGAACTAACCCATATTTATTTATATTTCTTTCATATTCCTTAATAGTTAAATGATATAATTTATTTGGAATATCCTCATCTATTTCATCAAATTTTGATTCAAAAATTATTTTTATATTGATAAATAATTTTTGGTTATTTATAATCCTGGAAAAATCACACTTTTCTTCAATTTGACTATTATTGTTATCAATAACCATAATAGATGGAAACCATCCACCTTGATTGACAACTACAACCATTATATGATCAAATAAACTTTCTATCTGGTATATTGGAATTGTGTTAAAATTTGATATAGTTAATTCTAATTTATTATTAATAAAATCACAATTAGAAACAATGGGCATATTACCAAGTGAATTATTTATAGCTTTACAAACAACTTCACCTGGTAATGTTTTAATTAACCCTTCATTTAAACTTATTATATAATCTTTAAAATATTTAATTATCATAATTTTTAATTAGATAGAACAAGCACCACCTAAACAATCATCATCAATAGATGTTGTTTGTTGCTCAACTTCATCAACTACTGTTTCACTTGCAAACATATCCTCTAATTTATCTGATTTATAATCTTTTGAATTGGCATAATAAATTTGCTTACCACCCAATTTGTAAAAGTTTAATATATCTTTAGCCATTTCAGATAATGGAATATTACCATCATCATATTTTCTTTTATCATAATAATGATTAACAGAAATACCTTGGTCAACATATTTTTGGATAATACCAACAACTTTATTCATTGCATCATTATCAAATCCCCAAGAAAAAGTATATTTATTTTTCAACTTAGAAACTTCAGGAACAACAACTGGAAGTGGTCCACCAGATTTAGATTTTTTAACAGTTATTAAACTACGAGGTGCTTCAATACCATTTGTTGAATTAGAAACAAGTGACGAGCTCTCACATGGCATAATAGCAGATAATGTTGAATTTCTAAGACCAAATTCTAAAATATTTTTTCTCAATTCTTCCCAATCACAATCTAAACTTCTATCAACTACAGCATCTAAAGCTTTTGAATAGTGATCAATTGGTAACAATCCTTTTGAATATTTAGTTCTATCAAAATATTCACATTTACCTAATTCAACAGCTAATTTGTTAG
>Ga0304730_1000226_pt1 | contig 50169 bp, 41 predicted proteins | sample M_130628_MF_Meta_FD_190474 | JGI IMG/M metagenome (GOLD analysis project Ga0304730, IMG submission 190474) | Freshwater microbial communities from Lake Montjoie, Canada to study carbon cycling - M_130628_MF_MetaG (v2) (version 2) | ecosystem: Environmental > Aquatic > Freshwater > Lake | place...
ATAAGCGTCAAAAGTTAACTGGGTTTGATTTTTACCTTTTGCTGTCATTCGCCATAACTGCATTTTTCCAGTTCTTGACGAATTAAAATAGATAAACTTACCGTCAGGACTATATTCTGAACCATCATCCAAACCTTCAGCATCTGTTAATCGTTTCTCTTTACCTCCTTTTGAAGGAATTACGTAAATATCAAATACTTTATTCCTTTGTCCAGTAAAAGTTAACCATTTCCCGTTAGGTGACCAACCATGAAGGTATGATGGTCCCGTTTCTGTAATTCGAACCGGTTTTCCTCCTTCAATAGGTACGGTATAGATGAGCGAACCATGTTTTGCTTCGCCACTGGAACTGCTTAATCCAAGCAATTTACCGTCGAAAGAAATGACATGATCATTGTTATTTTTTATTACCGTATCTGTGGATAAAACATCGTTTGTCGATGTTTTAAAATCATATTTATAGATAAATCCTTTCTTGTTATATATTAATCCTGAATTATTTAATAACCAGTTAGGCGCTTGTAAACTGGCATTTTCAGTATAGACAATTGACCTGGTACTTGTCTTAATCTCTACCGTTTCGATATAACTACCCAGATAATCCTTGTAAGGAACAAACCGTGGATTGGGCGGAATGACTATACGTACATTATCAAACAGCACTTTTTCTTCTCTGTCTGACTGATGACTGCATACAAATAGACCTGCCATCAAAGTTTCTGGAAAATAGATATCTGGTACTTCTACCGTCCAAAATAAATCACCTGAGCGAGCAACGGATAAAAACCAACGACCACCCTTTCTCTCTAATTGTATTACATCAGGATGAAGAATGGGAGTTCTTACTTCTTGAATGGAATCGCCGTTAAATCTCCTGAACTGAAAAGAACTTAAGCCATCACCATGAACGCTGGCGTTAATCATTGCAGCGGAAGAGGTCATTTCTGTCCTTACCATCCATCCAAATTTTCGATGAGGATCCCCACCTGTATCTATAAAAACCCCTCTGGCTTGTAAGATAAAATCACCCGTTAAATATTTCCATGAATAATGAAATTCGTCTTTATCAAACCAAATATTTGAGCCTGAACCAACTAAAGTATAATTTTGACTTTGCTCATTATAACTTGTTTTTCCAGTTATTTTTACATCACCAACATCATTTGACTGGTTAAAAATACCTTGACTTAATAAAGAGTATTTCCCTAAAAAGAGAAAAATAAACAGGAGTGGTAATGATTTCACTGTAATGGTATCTGCGTTAAGAAATAATATATTACTTGAAGTTAAGCAATATATCACATAATTTTTCTCCCAGATAGCTAGAAAATCCCAAACACAGTGGATATCCAACAAAGAGCCATAAATAATCAGCTAAAACCATGGTAGAGAAGGTAATTTTACCAATCCCTTGCAATTTATTTAAGAATTCATACCACCCCATGACGCCAAAACGTTGAATGACAACATTCAAGATGATGGCTGAAAATAAAATAATCGTGCCGATGAGGTAAATTCTAAACATGAGTAATTATTTTTAATTTAAGGTAAAAGGAATAATCTATAAATATAATCTATTATGGTATTTTAAAGGCTTACCTAATTTTTATCTAATATAATCATCGAGGAACCTATTTTTTAATTTAAGTTTCCTTATATATTTTTATTTCCTTTTCCTATCTTCAGGTAGTTAATCAACTTTTACCCTCGTAAATATGAAAACCCTATCCTTCGTTTTTGCTTTTTTATTGACAAACTCCCTTTTTTGTCAAACCAAACTGGATACCTTAATCCCCATTAGAGGTTTTTGTATCGCTGCTCCAAAAACGAATCAAGTAGATAAATTTGTTCGCTTTATAGAGGAGGAATTAGCTTCCAGAAAAGTAAATACGCTGATTTTAAGGGTGGACTTTAACTACCAGTTTAAAAAATACGCTAATCTTAGAGATAGTTCGGCTTTGTCTGATGCGGAGGTGAAAAAATTAGTCGCCGTTTGTCGTAAACACAAAATAAATCTGATTCCACAAATTAATCTGTTGGGTCACCAGAGTTGGGCCACTAAAACCTACAATCTTCTCGTCCAATATCCTCATTTTGATGAAACGCCTCATGTCAAAATGCCGGAAAAATTTGTATGGCCAAATCCTGATGGCCTGTATTGTAAAAGTTATTGCCCTTTGCATCCCGATGTTCATGGAATTGTTTTCAGCCTGGTAGATGAAATTTGTAATGCCTTCGAAGCCAAAGATTTCCACGCAGGTATGGATGAGGTGTTTTATATTGGAGACGATAAATGCCCTCGGTGCCAAGGAAGAGATAAAGCAGAATTATTTGCCGGAGAGGTAAATAAAATCAGGAATCACTTGGCCCTATCCAATAGAAAACTTTGGATTTGGGGAGACAGGCTAATCGATGGAAAAACAACGGGTATTGGTGAATGGGAGGGAAGCTATAATCAAACTTTTCGTGCTGTTGACCTCATGTATAAAGATGTTGTTATTTGCGACTGGCATTATGAAAGACCGGATCCAACAGCTGTTTATTTTGCTATGAAGGGATTTAATGTAATCACCTGTCCGTGGCGCACCCCTTCTGTAGCAATTTCCCAATTTCAGGATTTTTTGAAATATAGGGAAGATGCTACCCCTGTTATGAGAGACCGATATAGGGGCATGATCCAGACAGTCTGGACTAATTTTGAATCGTTTCAAAAAGAAATAGAAACCTTCAAAAATTCTCCTTCATCAAATAATTCCTCGAAAGTGGGGTCTTCCGCTGAATGTTTTATTTCTCTGTTTAATGAAATTGAAACTAAGGCAAATTAATTCAAATCACCCTGCTGGTTTTCAATTTAAATTTCCTCAAAATTTAACTCCTGTTTGCCCTCAATGATTGAAAATTAGACAATTTCATTGATTTTTAATTCTTTTTTGTTGAATAATTGCTATTTTAAAACATTAAAAAGTTTTATTTGACTTTTCTTTTGACCAAACACCTATAATTAGCACTCCATGTCTATTCGCACCCTTCTTTTTTTCCTGTTTTCTATTAGCCTTTTTTCTACTTATGCACAACAATCTACTGAAAAAGGTAAATTGATAGGGTTGTTAGTGACAGCTGGAATGGAAGAACCGATGCCATTTGCCACCATTTCCATCTTTTCTAAAAAAGATAGCCTTATAGAAGGTAGTCTTTCCGATGAAAACGGAAAATTTATGCTGAATATTCCCTTTGGCACCTACTATGCTTTGATTGAGTTTATGGGCTATACTTCCTTTAAAAGCGAATTGTTTATCCTTTCAAAAGATTTGCCTCTTAAAGATTTTGGAAAGTTAACCATGTCCATTCAAGCCAATACCTTAAATGAAGTAGTGGTACAAGGTGAAAAAACAGTGATGCAATTATCTCTGGATAAAAGAATTTTCAATGTTGGAAAAGATCTGGCAAATGCTGGTGGAAGTGCCTCTGATATTCTACTAAACTTACCTTCTATCGCGGTAGATCCTGAAGGTAATGTCAGGTTAAGAGGTTCTACTAATGTGAGAATTTTAATTGATGGAAAACCTTCCGGCTTAGTCAGTTTCAAAGGTAGTTCTGGCCTGAGACAATTACCTGCAAATATGGTAGAAAGAGTGGAAGTCATAACCAATCCTTCAGCGAAATATGAAGCAGAAGGTATGGCTGGTGTCATAAATATAATTCTAAAAAAAGATAATAATCAGGGAGTTAATGGTTCTTTTGAATTAATAGGTGGAACGCCTACTAATTTGGGATTTACGACCAATCTGAATTATAGAAAGAAAAACATTAACTGGTTCATTAATTATGGCCTGAGTAGAAGAATAAATCCATCTAATGGAACCTTATATCAAGAAGTTTATAAGGATTCTCTTACCTCTATTTTATCTCAATCAAATAATGGAACTGTTTATGGATTAAATAACAATATCAGAGCTGGACTTGATTATTTTTTTAGCGAAAAAAGCTATTTGACCTTTTCCTATATCTGGCGCAGAAGTGATGCACACAGAATTACCGATATTCGGTATGAAGATTATAAAAATAATTTAGATAATTATTTGGGTTATTCCTTAAGGAGGCAGGATGAAACGGAGCAAGAACCAAATACTGAAGTAATACTAAGCTACAAAAAAAGTTTTCCACAAAAAGGTCATGAGTTAAATACTTCTTTCACCTATTTAGATTATTGGGAAAATTCAGATCAGTTATTTACTCAAAGTAGTTATTTGCCTTCCGGCAATGCTATATCCTCCAAAGAGTTGGTTCAAACTTCTTTAAATGATGAATTCGAAAAACAATATCTTCTTCAGCTGGACTATACCAAACCTTTCGCTAAAGAGGGTAAAATAGAAACTGGATTCCGAACCAGTTTTCGAAACATGGAAAATGATTATATCGTAAAGGAAAAAAATGCTGATGGTCAATTTTTTGCTTTACCTGGTCTCGATAATATATTTATCTATAATGAAAATATTCTCGCTGCCTATTCAATTTTGGCTAATAAATCTAAAAAATGGAGTTATCAGGCTGGTCTGAGAGCTGAATATACAGACGTTAAAACCACCCTTATAGAAACTAAGGAAGTGAACCCCAGAAATTATGCTAATCTCTTTCCAAGCGCTCACCTTACTTATAACATTTCTTTAGAAAATGCCTTCCAGCTGAGTTATTCGAGAAGAGTTCGCCGACCCGTTTACAATGACCTTAGCCCTTATGTTACCTTCTCAGACCAACGGAATTTTTTTAGCGGAAACCCCGATTTAAATCCAGAATTTACGGATGCATTCGAAATAGGACATATTAAGTATTATGACAAAGGCACCTTTTTTTCTACCTTTTATTTTAGAAAAACAGTGGATAAAATAGATCGGCTTCGATCTGTTAATGAAAACGGTTTTTCTGTTACCAGGCCCTTTAATCTATTGGGCGAGCAATCTTTTGGCCTAGAATTTACGGTAGATTACAGACCTAAACCTTGGTGGAAAATGGATTTTAATTTCAATTTTTTCCATGCTGAAATTGATGGAAGTAATATACAGTCCCAATATATGGCACAAACAAGTTCTTTTCTCGCCAGACATACCTCTCGATTTTCACCAAAAGGCGGTTGGGATATTCAGTTAAGAGGAAATTATGAGGGTAAACAGCGAACTGCTCAAGGTATCAGGAAAAGTATTTATTTTATTGATTTTTCAGTAAGTAAAAGGTTATTTAAAGATCGTGGAACCTTAATTTTTAATGTACAGGATATTTTAAATGCACGAAGAAGCAGATACGTTACAGAAGGGTATAATTTTTATACAGTTGGTAATTTTCAACAAGTTAGAAGGCAAATTAACCTGACCTTAAGTTATAGATTAAAGCGCTAAATTAAAAAACCCAGGCAATCTATTTCCTATAAAGACAGATAGGTTGCCTGGGTTATAATCAAAAGTATAAAAAGAGACCTGAAAAGGTACTATTAGTCACATCCTAAAGGAAAAAATAGTTCAAATCTATTTCCTATTCCTCCTCCATATTTTTCATCTTCATGAGTAAGGTGTAGGCACCCTTTATCACAAAAATTCTACCACCTGGATTAGAATTGTCTTGTAAAGTAATTAAAGTGTTCTCATTTGCTGAACCATGGGTCAATACTTCTATCATTTCATAGTTTTTGTCCGATGTTACTTCATACAAGTAATGTTTGCCTTCAAAACGAACAATCCCGTCATCTGGAATCACATAACCTGATTTAACTTTTGTCTCCAACTCAGCATTCATATACATACCAGGAATTAATGCATGATCGTATTGATCGAAATGACAATGTACCGTTACCGCTCTGTCTTTAGTAATGTCTTTACCGATCAATATAATTTTTGCTTCGTGTTTATTATCAGGTTCATTATTGGTAAAAGAAACGAGCTTTTGTCCAATAGAAAGTTGATTAATATCTTTTTCAAATACAGTTAATGCCAGATGGATATCAGACGGATTAACCAAATGGAATAGGATGTCTGTAGGCATTACATATTTTCCAATATTTGTTTTGACACTTGAAACATAACCGTTAACAGGTGACAGTATGTTTATTCTACGAGAAATACTATTTTCATTTACCTTATCTGGGTTAATCCCAATTAATTTTAGCTTCTCAGCTAATGATTTAATCAAAACTTTTTGGGTCAAAAAATCAGATTGTGCATTTTCAAAAACTTTATCGCTGCCTGCTTTATTTTCATTCAATTCTTTTTGGCGAGCTAGCTCCTTTTCAAAAGTGTTATATCGTATCTTAGCTATAAGATAATCCTGCTGGATTTGAATATATTGCTGATCCTCTATGGTAGCAATAATTTCTCCCTTTTTAACCTGCATGCCTTCTAACAGATGAGTGGATTGTAAATATCCGCCCAAAGGAACGCTTACCGCAATCATATTTTGAGGCGGAACATCAATAATACCATTTAGTTTTAGTATCGTCGAAATATCCTTTTTCCCCAAAATGCCTGTTTCGATATTTGTATTTTTTAATTGGCCAGAGGTAAGAACCACCTTATTACCAGGTAATTCTGCCTCTTGTAGTGTCTCCACCTTTTTATCGGGTGTACAATAAAAAAGAAGGAAGGGAAGAAGAAATAAAAGATTATATTTTTTCATGTTGCCTGTTTATTTTGCTGCTAAATAATGTAGCTGATTAATAATTTGGTTCATTTCATTTACTGCATCCAGATACTCACTTTCAATGATTATCGCATTTTGAATTAAATTAGCCCAGATTAAGTAATTGATTTCACCCGTTGAAAACTGAATATTTGCTGTTTTTTTCATTATTTCAGCATTTGGTAAAGCAAATGTTTCATAATAGGTTATCATTTCCTTGTTTTTTTCAAATTCTTGTAACTGAATTTTAAAATCATTGGAAAGTTGTTGAATGGCAACTTGCAAATTATTTTCACTCAATAACTCGAGCGTTTTTGAACTATTTATTTTTGCTTTTTGTGCCCCCGTAAATAAGGGAATGCCTACCCCTAACTGTACTGCGTTAAATCGATTTGATTTTTTGTAATAAATTTCGTCTGCCCCTATCCCTTGAATACTCGCATTGCTATAACCTATTGTTAAATCCGGAAGTTTCTTAGCTATCTCTAGCTGCGTTGTTGCTTTTGCTATCTCTTTCTGTTGTTGCAATATTTTCAAAAGAGGATTTTTTTCTATGATTTGCTGCATTTGAATATCCTCGTTAAAAAGTAATTTGACCGAAGTATAAGCTGGGACAATTTCAGCTTCTTGATTTAACAGGACTTGCCATTTTAACTTTTCAATGTCATAATCTCTCCGTAATTCTTTTAACTGCATTTGAATTTTGCCCAATGCCGTCTCTGCAAATATTTTTTCCAGCAAATTTGATTCCCCTTTTGCAAACCGAAAGGATGCCTTTTCCAAAAAAAATCTATAGATTGTATCTGTCTTTACTAATATTTTTTCCTTCTCCTTTAAATAAACTTGATGAAAAAAAATCTCTTTGACTTGTTTTATCAATTCATTTTCCTTTAAAGCAACTTGAAATGCATTCTCCTTATAAAATTCATTATTTAAGGCTTTTTGTCTTTTGTAAATCGTTGGAAATTGAAAGGATTGTGAAATAATAAATTTGGAATCATTATATGCGCTATTTATTTGTCCATATTCACCCTGTATTTCTGTGGGAGGTATTTCTTTGTAGGTATCAATCCTATTTTTCAAATAGGTTCCTCTCAGGTTTTCCCCTTTTATACCAAGGTTATTTTTTATAGCAAGTTGGATCACGCTTTGCAAATCCATAGTATCTTGCGCACCTAAATTAGAACCAAAAAAGATAAAAATTAAAACAACTGAAATTGGCAATTTAGCTTTCTTTTGCATTGCCAGGCTTTTTTCAAATAAAATAAAAAGGATAGGTAAAACAATGAGCGTCAACAAAGTAGCCATAAGCAATCCACCAATAACTACTGTGGCTAAAGGTCTTTGAACTTCGGCACCTGGGCCATGACTTAAAGCCATGGGTAAAAAGCCCAGAGAAGCCACAAATGCTGTCATCAAAACGGGCCTTAATCTGGTTTTTGTTCCCAATAAAACAACCTCTTTTAAGTCTTCCAGACCATTTTTCCTAATTCTGTTAAACTCTGCGATAAGAACAATTCCATTTAAAACAGCAACTCCAAACAAGGCAATAAAACCAACCCCAGCGCTAATACTAAATGACAAACCTCTTAAAGCAAGGAATAAAATGCCTCCAATGGCAGAAAGTGGAATGGCAGAATAAATCAATAAACCTTGCTTAAATGAACCAAAAGCGAAATAAAGAAACAGGAATATTAATACTAAGGCGATGGGTACAGCTAAGGAAAGTCTTTTTTTAGCCGCTATTAAATTTTCAAAAGAACCTCCGTAGGTAATATAATATCCCGTTGGTAAATTAATCTGTTTATCCACTTGACGCTGTAAATCTTGCACGATGCTTTGGACATCTTTACCCTGCACGTTAAATCCTACAATAATTCTTCGTTTCGCATCTTCCCTTTGAATCTGATTTAGACTCTCCTCAATGGATACACTGGCCACCTGATTTAAAGGAATCTGAATTCCCTGAGGTGTGGAAATAAGTAAATGCTGCACATCATCTAAATTTTGCCTTTGTTCCCCTGCTAGTCTTACAATAAGATCAAATCTTTTTTCATCTTCATAAATTAATCCACTGCTTTGACCAGCAAAAGCAGTATTAATGGTTTTGTTAATATCTTGAATATTTAATCCAAACTGTGCTATGGCATCTCTTTTATACCTTATGATAAGTTGCGGAAGGCCGTCAATGGGTTCAACATAAATATCTCGGGCACCCTCTATTTTTTTAGCTACACCCCCAAGTAACCTCGAGTATTTTGAGAGGGAATCTAAATTTTCACCAAATATTTTACAAACAACATCCTGTTTAGCTCCTGTCATTAATTCATTAAATCTCATGGCTACAGGATATTGAAAACTATAAGTAACTCCGGGCACATCACTTAGTGCGGCCCTCATTTTTTCAGCCAGTTCGTCCCAGGTTTTTGCCGAGGTCCACTCTTTCTTATCTTTTAAAATGACCATCATATCAGATGCCTCCATGGGCATTGGATCGGTTGGAATTTCTCCACTGCCTGTCTTACTTACTACTTTTTCAACTTCTGGAAATTTTGATATTAATATGTGGGCTGATTTTAAACAAGCCTCTGTAGAAGTATTTAAATTACTCCCTGTAAGAACTCTGGTATCAACGGCAAAATCTCCTTCTGGTAAATCAGGTATGAATTCACCCCCTAATCTCGATAAAACAAAAATCGAAAAAACGAATAACATAATTGTTGCAGATAAAATCAACTTCGGATAGTTAATGGCTTTTTTGAGGGTAATTTGGTGTAAGCGAATAAAAAAATTCATCATTTTGTCAGAAAAATTTTCTTTATGGGAAACCTTTTTACTTAAAAAGATGGCACTCATCATGGGTATGTAAGTCAATGACAAAATAAAAGCACCTAATAAGGCAAAAGCCACTGTTTGAGCCATGGGTTTAAACATTTTACCTTCAATACCTTCCAAGGTGAAAATGGGCAAATAAACGATCAATATAATAATCTGTCCAAAAATGGCACTATTCATCATTTTACTGGCAGAATGTTGAACCTCCTTATCCATTTCTTCCTGATTAATACTGGTAATGCCTGTTAATCGTCTGCTATTTACAAGTCCATGCATTACTGCCTCAACAATGATTACCGCTCCATCCACAATTAAACCAAAATCCAGTGCCCCTAAACTCATAAGATTTCCACTTACCCCGAACAGGTTCATCATAATGACAGCAAAAAGCATGGAAAGTGGAATCACAGAGGCTACTAAAATGCCTGCTCTAAAATTTCCAAGAAATAATACCAGGACAAATATGACAATAAGTGCACCTTCCAATAAATTTTTGGAGACCGTACTTATGGCACTGTTTACCATCTTGGTTCTATCCAGGAACGGTTCAATCATCACCCCTTCAGGCAACGTTTTATTCACCTGAATAATTTTATCTTTCACACTTTCTATAACCCGACTACTATTATCACCTTTTAACATCATGACAATACCCCCTGCAACTTCACCCTCATCATTATAAGTTATGGCTCCATAACGGGTTGCATTGCCTATGCGCACCTCTGCAACATCTCTTATGAGTAATGGATTTCCGTTATCAATATTTTTAATAACTATTTTATTAATATCATCGATACCACCAATAAGACCTTCGGCTCTAATGTATAATACGGTAGATGATTTTTCAATATAACCACCCCCGGTATTTTCATTATTTTTTTCTAAGGCAGAAAAAATATCCTGAATAGTAATATGAAGCGCATTTAATTTATTTACATCGATGGCTATTTCAAATTGTTTCACTCGACCGCCAAAACTACTTACATCCGCAACCCCTTTTACTCCTATTAACTGCCTTCTTATGATCCAGTCTTGAATAGTTCTTAATTCGATAGCACTAAATTGTTCCTCAAAGCCGGGTTTTGGCTTAATAACATATTGGTAAATTTCACCTAAACCCGATGTAACAGGAGCAAGCTCTGGCGAACCGACGCCTTTAGGAATCTGTGTTTCCGCTATTTTTAAGCGTTCTGTTACTTGTTGTCGCGCCCAATAAATATCAATATTATCCTCAAAAACGATGGTTATCAGGGATAATCCAAATCGTGAAAAACTCCTTATCTCCTTTAATCCAGGAATATTGCTATTCGCCTGCTCAATGGGGAAGGTAATGAGTCGTTCTACGTCAGGCGCACCTAAGGAAGGCGTTACGGTGATAACCTGAACCTGATTATCTGTGATATCAGGAACGGCATCAATGGGAAGTTTGGTAAATTGAAAACTACCATAAGCTATGAGCGCTATTAAAAAAAGGCCAACAATTAGCTTATTATTAATTGAAAAAGCAATTATTCTGTTTAGCATAAATATTCATTAGTGATAAAATAACAATACGTTAAAATTTATCAGCTAATCTGCGGCGGCTGCCAAATAGAACCTTTATTTATATTCGATAAAAATGTTTTCTTGAAAAGTATGGCTCTTTTTAAATGAAGTAAATCTTCATTAGCGTTAGAATATGGCAAGAAACTAAATGAAACAATGGTAGGATTAAATTTTATGCAATCCTTTGTTTTTAAAGGTAAATTTTCATGCTCATTCTGCTGATGTTCATGTTCCTGTCCGGATGCGTAATGCAAGTATAGAAAGGTTACGAAAGATTGGTTTTTTTCGCCCTGTTGGTGCAGTAAATAATGTTCATATAAAAAAGGAAACTTCAATACTTCGTGTAATTCCGTATTGCAAAGCAGAAAAACGATTAGAAATGAAATTGAAATTGCCTTTTTCATTCGGCTAAGGTAATCTATTTCTTGCTTTTTTACAGAGAATTTAGGGCATAAAAAAAGCGTCAGTAAAAATTACTGACGCTTTTGTGGGTAATATAGGATTCGAACCTATGACCCCCTGCTTGTAAGGCAGGTGCTCTAAACCAGCTGAGCTAATCACCCGTTTTTCTTAGCGAATGCAAATATAGTGTTCCCTTCTTTATTTTCCAAAGATATTTACATTTAATTTTTATTACCTCAATATTTCTCGAGGTTGCAAACTAAATTGATTTAACTCTTCCAATGAACCTGAAAAAACATTAAAATCAGTCATACCATCAATTCCATTTATTCTTCCTGTACTGGTATATTGCCAAAAAATCCATTTCGAATGATCTTTTAATCTCGGTTCCCTAATGCTGTACCTTGCAATCCATAATGGATAGTCCTTAAAGCCATTTTTTAAATATTTATTATAAAAATTCTGATTGGAATAAATGATTGGTTTCACACCGTATTCCATTTCTGCATGTACCAGCCAGGCATGTACCCCAATTAATAATTCCTTTTTGGAAACACCATCCAAAACCTCCACGTCCAGAATAGGTGGGAAATCGCCCATTTCAAGTTCTACACTTTCACTAAAATGTTTGGCTTGCATTTCTGCAGATATAGTTGGTCGAAAAAAATGATAGGCTCCACGTCTTATTCCTTCCCGTTTTATACGTTCCCAGTTCCTGTTAAATAATTTATCTTTTAAGGTCATGCCTTCCGTCGCTTTTACAAATACAAAGAAAATACCACTTTCTGCAATACTTTTCCAATCGATGACGTCTTGATAATGAGATACGTCAATCCCCTTGACAGGATAGGTTCTGTTAATTATCTCTTTTCTGGGAAAAATTAAAAGGAATAAACAGAGTATTATTAATATCAAAAAAATAGTAAGGTAGCCTATCTTCTTCATTTCTTTAGTGTTTACCAAATATCCATATTTATAGTCATTTTTGTATTTACTTTGCTAAAGTATATCAAAATATGAATAACCGACAACTTTTTCTCAATCATCTTGCCCAAACCAGCCCAGCTCCTTTAGCCTTGGAAATAGTAAGGTCAGAAGGCATTTATTTATATGACAAAGATGAAAGAAAATATCTGGATCTTATAGCAGGAATAAGTGTCAGTGTGCTGGGGCATAGGCATCCAGCTATAGTTAAAGCAATAAAAGATCAGGTAGATTTGTACCTTCATACCCTCGTTTACGGCGAATTTATATTAAGTCCTCAAGTTAAACTAGCAACACTCCTGACTTCTTTATTACCTAAAAACCTGTCCTCCGTTTATTTGGTAAATAGTGGCGCGGAAGCAACGGAAGGGGCAATGAAACTGGCAAAAAAATATACAGGTCGGTCAGAAATTATTTCTGCAAAATTTGCCTATCATGGAAGCACACAAGGTGCAGCATCTCTTATGTTCCCTCATACCTTTACGGAAGCTTTTTTTCCCCTGCTGCCTAATATCAAGCATATAGATTTTAATTGTATTTCTTGTTTGGAATGTATTACAAATCAAACGGCAGCTGTTATTCTCGAAACGGTTCAAGCAGAATATGGTGTTCGACTTCCTTCTGGAAATTATTTGCGACAAATTGCTGAAAAATGCAAAGAGACTGGAACTTTGCTCATCTTAGATGAAATACAAGCTGGTATGGGTAGAACCGGGAGCCTTTTCGCATTTGATCAATATGGTGTGGTGCCAGATATCCTTTTATTAGCCAAAGGTCTGGGGGGAGGCATGCCTATCGGTGCTTTTATTTCATCAAAAGAAATAATGGCAGGCCTTTCTGAAAATCCTGTGCTCGGCCATATAACTACCTTTGGAGGTCATCCGGTGAGTACCGCTGCCGCCTTTGCAACACTCCAATTTTTAGTAGAAAGTGATTTGATTGGTCTGGTTGAGGCAAAATCAAACCGGTTTATATCTCATCTGAATCATCCAATGATTAAGGAAATTAGAAATGCCGGACTACTCATGGCGCTAGATCTTGACGACGCTTCTTTGGTTCAAAAAGTGATAAATATCGCTATTCAAAAAGGATTAATTACCGATTGGTTCCTTTTTAATGATCGTTGTCTTAGAATTGCGCCGCCCTTAACGATCACTTTTGAAGAAATTGATCAAGCCTGCGAAATCTTGTTATCGTGCTTTAATGAAATAAATAATTAGAGCTCTTTCCTTAAAGAAGCCTTGGCTATATTTAGTTGATCTCTATACTTTGCCACTGTTCTGCGCGCAATAGGATAACCCTTTTCACCTAATAACTGTGTTAGTTTGTCATCTGATAAGGGTAGTCTTTTATCTTCCCCCGCAATTAATTCGCCTAATATCTTTTTTACTTCTATCGTAGAAACTTCTTCACCATCACTCATTTGCATTGATTCAGAGAAAAATTCCTTCAAGCGTTTAGTGCCAAATTCCGTTTGGACATACTTGCTGTTAGCAACCCTGGATATAGTTGAAACATCTAAGCCTGTGGATGTCGAAATATCTTGTAATATCATAGGTTTTAGTTTTTTTTGATCTCCTGTCAGAAAAAACTCAAACTGATATTCCAATATGGCATACATGGTTCTATACATGGTCTCATGCCTTTGTCTTATAGCGTCTATAAACCATCGGGCCGATTCTATTTTTTGCCGAATAAATTTAACTGCCTCCTTATCTGATTGGGCACTCAATCCTTTGTTCTTATCAACACCATACGTCCTGAGCATTTCTCTGAAATGATCACTAATTCTTAGTTCAGGTGCGTTTCTTGAATGCAAAACAACTTCAAGATCATTATCCCGGTTTACAATGATAAAATCTGGAATGATATATTGGTTGTTGCTCGATTTTGTATCACCAACATATCCACTGGACGGTTTTGGATTTAATTTCAACACTTCTTCAACCGCTTTTTTTAACTGCTTCTCTGAAATATTAAGAGATTTTATCAGCTTGTCAAAATGCTTTTTTGAGAAGGCATCAAAATATTTATCAATAATTTTAAATGCCAGTAATAAGGAATTTCTAGTCGGGCTGTCTTTACTTATCTGTTCTATTCGAATTGTCAGCTGAATGAGCAAACATTCCTGTAAATCACGTGCTCCAATACCAGGTGGGTCGAATCGTTGAACCTTTTTTATTACTTGTTCAATTTCCGATTCTGAAACATTTATATTTAATGAAAATATTAAATCATCTACCAGGGCAAAAGTATCCCTTCTCAAATACCCATCTTCGTCAATACTTCCTATGATCTGCCTGGCTATAATCCTCTCCTTTTCATTCGCAAAAGTGGATAACCCTATTTGCTGCTCTAAAAAATCATAAAATGAATTTTCAAGCACCACGGGCATTGACCTTTCTTCTTCTTCTGGATTATATCCATCACCCTGAAGTTTATAATCAGGCGTGTCATCTTCATTATCAAGATATTCCTGAATGTAATCAACAACCTCCATTTCATCATCAATAATCGGCTCCTCTTCTAAATCATTCTCCATTTCTGAAGCTTCTTCAGGCTCCTGATCTTGTGTATCTGTTTCTATTATATTTTCCCCTTCCTCAAGAGCTGGATTTTCTTCAATTTCTTCTTTAATCCTTTGTTCAAGTAATGCAGTAGGAACCTGCAACAGCTTCATTAGTTGAATCTGCTGCGGCGAAAGCTTTTGTATCTGTATTTGCTTCTGACTTAATCCTGTCCGCATACTTTGTTGTTCCGAATTATATGTTAATTAAGCAAATATAACAAATATTTATTATGTGTGCTTTCTTATATCTTCTCATGACATTACTAACTTTAAACATTACATAAGGTTCTTTTGATTAATTTTATATAATAAAAAACGGATAATAATGAGTGAAATGATAAAAGACCGAATTGAATCAATAAGGCTTGACATGCAAAAAAATAAAATAGATGCCGTTATTATTCCTTCAGGTGACGCGCATCAAAGCGAATATATTGCCGATTATTGGGCTGTTAGAGCCTGGTTAAGTGGCTTTACAGGTTCTGCTGCCACGCTCATTGTTTTATCCGATGATGCTGCTTTATGGACTGACCCCCGATATTTTCTACAGGCTGAAAATGAATTAACCGGTACAGGTATTACCCTACATAAACAAACGATACCGCATGCACCTGAACATATTCCCTGGTTAACCAAAAAACTTTCCCCTGGGCAATGTGTAGGTTTAGATTGTCGCCTATTCTCTATCAGTCAAATGGCTTATGTGACTTCTCAATTTTCCCTTGGACAAATCATTCTTTCCGCCCATTATGATCCCTTCGACAGACTTTGGACAAACAGGCCAGCTTTACCAATGACACCTGTATTTGAACATGACGCAGCTTATTGTACCACATCAAGACTTGATAAAATAAATATTTTAAGAAATAAATTATCCGAACATCAAGCTGATTATTTACTTATTTCTTCCCTCGACGATATCGCCTGGGTATTGAACCTAAGGGGCACTGATATTCCTTTTAATCCTTTATTCTATGCCTATCTAATAATTGGAAAAGAAACCTGCCTTTTATATATAAATGAAAATAAAATACCCTCCGCTTTAAAAGAAAAATTATCCGGTGAAAATATCACCTTTTTACCCTATCAGAATATAACGGAATCTATAACTAATTTAAATGCTAATTCAACCTTTGTTATACACCCTGAATCGTTAAATGCAGCTATTTCCAAACTAATCCCTCCAGATAAAATTGTTTACCAACCTAGTTGGATAATGGAACTAAAAGCTATTAAGTCAGCAAAAGAAATACTTCATATTCAGAATGCAATGCAGAAAGACGGCATTGCTTTAATTCGTGCCTTTCGGTGGTTAGAAAATGAAATAAAGGACGGTCAAATAATCTCTGAATTTGATTTTGCGGAAAAATGTGCCTTTTTCAGGTTCCAGCAACCCGATTATAAAGGGGAAAGTTTTAATGCCATCGTAGGATTCAATAGTAACGGAGCTATTATTCATTATCACCCTCATCCAAAAAATGCAGCTATTATTAAAAAAGGAGGATTATTATTAATCGATTCAGGAGGACAATATCTCGATGGAACGACCGATATCACGAGAACCATTTTTATAGGTGAAAATCCACCGGCAAAAATAAAAAATCACTTCACACTGGTTTTAAAAGGTTTTATTTCTTTGGCCTCCGCCCATTTTCCTAACGGAACAGTAGGCATGCAACTCGATACCCTTGCAAGAAAACCTTTATGGAAGCATGGTCTGGATTATGCACATGGCACTGGACACGGGGTTGGATTTTATTTATCTGTTCATGAAGGTCCACAGGGATTTGCAACTAATCCGACAACCAGCCGGGGAACTACCGCGTTCAAACCTGGAATGGTTACGACCAATGAGCCAGGCGTTTATTTAGAAGGGGAATATGGTATTAGGATTGAAAATATGTTACTTTGCAAAGAACTAAGCAATGGTTTTCTTGCATTTGAAGATTTAACCCTTTTTCCTATTTCAATAAACTTAATTGAAACGTCTCTTTTGAACCAGGATGAAAAAGATTGGTTAAACAATTATCATCGTTTAGTTTGGGATCGTTTATCTCCATTTATGTCCGATGAAGAAAAAAAATGGCTAAAACATCAATGTTCGTCCATTTAAATACCCAATAGATTGTATATATTTAGATTTCTATGAAACAACAAGATATAAGAGAAGTTTCTCTCTCCGATTTGACCTCATTATTAATCTCCTGGGGACAACCATCTTTTAGGGCTAAACAAATATATGCCTGGCTTTGGCAACATAATGCACAGTCCTTTGAAGAAATGACGAATCTGCCTATTCTTCTGAGAGACAAACTAAATGAATTTTTTATTTTTCAAAATATTATGCTGGACAAACAGCAAATAAGCGAAGATGGAACCATAAAAGCCAGATTTAGACTACACGATGGCTTCAATATAGAAAGTGTTCTGATACCCGTCATAGATGAAAACAGATTTACAGCCTGCGTTTCCAGCCAGGTAGGTTGCAGTTTAACCTGTAGCTTTTGTGCAACGGGAAAAATGAAAAGAGAGAGAAATCTGACAGCAGGAGAAATAGTTAGTCAGGTAAATGCTATAAATAATTTATGCCTTGAACATTTCCAAAAAAAGTTGACTAACATTGTTTATATGGGTATGGGTGAACCCCTGCTGGCTTACAAACCTGTTATGGAGAGTATAGAAAAACTTACTTCTCCTGTTGGCTGGAATATGGCACCGAGAAGAATCACCATTAGCACTGCGGGCATTGGAAAAATGATCAGGCAACTGGCAGACGACGGTACAAAAACTAATCTGGCTCTTTCTCTTCATGCTGCTGACGATGAAAAAAGGAATCATATTATGCCCATAAATGAGTCCAATAACCTGCAAGCAATTATGGAATCTATTTCCTATTATTATGAAAAAACAGGTAATAGAATCAGTTACGAATATATTGCTTTTCAGGGGTTTAACGATTCCGTCACCGATGCTTTAAATTTAGTTAAGCTATGTCGGAATTTTCCTGTGAGGATAAATATTATAGAATATAATCCAATTCCAGATGCCCCGTTTGAAAAGGCCAGCGGAAATAAAATAGATATTTTTGCAAAGACAATTCGTGAAAAAGGGATTATGGTAACTGTCCGCCGTAGCAGAGGAAAAGACATTGATGCTGCATGCGGACAGTTAGCCAATCAAGAATAATTTATACTGGAATTGAGTCAAAATTTACCAGTTTAACAAACTTTTGTATCCTTTCATCTATTTCAGCTTTCGATAGACTTAATAATCTTTCTGTACTGAATTTCTCAACACAAAAGGAGGCCATTGCAGAACCATAGATGATTGCTCTTTTTATATTGTCAAAAGAAACTTCCCCAGTCATAGCTAAATAGCCCATCAATCCGCCAGCAAAGGTATCACCAGCACCTGTTGGGTCAAATACTTCTGCTAATGGCAATGCAGGCGCATAAAATATATTTTCCCCTTCAAATAAAAGCGCACCATGCTCTCCCTTTTTTATAACCACAAATTTGGGACCCATTTGATGAATGATGGAAGCAGCAGTAACTAATGAATAGGTTCCAGCCAATTGTCTTGCCTCTTCATCATTGATAATAAGCATATCAATTTTTTTCAATACCCTTTTTAGACTTTCCATCGCTATATCCATCCAAAAATTCATAGTATCCAACGCAATTAATTTAGGTTTTTCATCCATCTGTTCAATAACAGATAATTGAATATCCGGCGTTAAATTACCTAACATTAAAAAAGCTGAATTTTTGTAGGCGTCCGGAAGTATTGGATTGAAATCGGCTAAAACATTTAATTGTGTGTCCAGCGTATCTCTTGAATTCATATCATTATGATATCTTCCTGCCCAGAAAAAGGATTTTTCTCCTTTTTTTATTTCAAGTCCTGAAAGATCGATATTTCGGCTTTTTAAATCTTGCAAAACACCTTCTGGAAAATCGTCACCCACTACAGAAACAATTCTAACCTGCTCTGCAAAGTAAGAAGCCGCTAAAGAAATGTAAGTTGCAGCTCCTCCGATAGCTTTTTCAGCTCTTCCAAATGGTGTTTCTATATCGTCAAATGCCACAGTACCAACGGTTAATAATTTCATTGTTATTTTTTTTAAAAATTAATCGTGTAAATATTGCAATTTATTTAATATCCTCCTATTTTTGCACTCGCCTTTCGAAATTAAATGGAAGGTAATCTAACCTGCCTCAGTAGCTCAGCCGGTTAGAGCGGCGGACTGTTAATCCGTAGGTCGTAGGTTCGAGCCCTACCTGAGGCGCTAAAAGTCAATCCGAAAGGATTGGCTTTTTGTGTTTTAAGCCCTCACCTCATAAACAGGGTTAATAACATAGTCCTTATATCTCCTGTCATTATCATCTTTTAACTCTAATAAAAATAAATCACTCATTCCCGTATATATTTTAAAAATTTGATTGATATCCATAATTAACTTTAGTTTCCTTTTCTTCAAGGTGTCCATTGATTCCTGACCTTTCCTTATGAACTCCAAAAATTCATTATTGGAAATTTCTCCTCCTTTTTCATAAAGGAAATGTAAAAATAGCAGGTGTTCTTCTTCAAATAAAATTGTTGTTCCCTCGAAAGTTACATGATTGTCATCTCGATTAAAGAGGATTGTTCGCCTGTTACTTCGCATCATTTTTTTCCTCTTCTTTAATTGAGCATTAAAATATACAATACCCACCAGTCCTATAATGATTAAAAAAAAGGGGATTAGTCTGTCAAATAAGGTGAAATAATATTTTTCTGATATCAATAGGTTATTTTCTAATTCTTTTAATGGAATGAGGACAATAGAAAAATTAACTCCATTAACTTCACCAACTCTATTCTTACTTTTAACTACAGCTATGATTTGGTCATCTTTAGGATTGTAAAAGGTTCCATGTTCCAGGAGAATCTGATCTACCAGATGATCTGTTTTATACTTTTTAAAGGAATTATTAATGATATCAATTTTAACCACTGCATTATTTGGCCCTTTTTCAATAGCATAAAAAATGCCATTGGCAATAAAAGGAAATCTAAGATTCCTAATGCTATTTTTATCTTTAATATGTCCTAATTGTTGCCAGGTATTCTCATTTAAATCAAATTTCCATACATCATTTAATTCTTGATTATTTACATCCTCAAAATATGGATTATCTAAAGTATAACCAGCAGACATATAAAAATGACCTAGTTCCTTGTCCATTTGATAAACAACCGCTTGTCTACCTTTAGGTAAATATTGGTGGTTTGCATAAGGCCTTAAAAACCATTCCTTCGTTTTCTCTGAAAACTCGGTTATATAAGGCTTATAGCTATAAAAGCCATATCCTCCATATAGCAAAATTTTATCCTTATACTCAAATCCACATGCACCAAATTGATTCCTTTGAAGATATGATTTATCCAGCCTAAGAATAGAAGAATCTCTAAAAACATAAACCTGACCACCTCCACCAGCATAGAAAATAACTTGTTTTGAATTATGTATAAAATTTAATTCTACAGGCTGATTTAAAACGGTGTCTAATTCCTTTATTTTATACTTAAAAGACTTCCATCCCCCAGGTCTTGATGAATTAAACAGATAAAAACTATCTTTGGCAAGTACTACATAATCACCATTTTGAGGATTTACCGCTATATTAAATTGTTCCGAATGAAAGCTTAACGATTGATTTTCAACCTGACACGTATTTTCAACAGGAAGCAAAAAGGTAATTGCCAGACAAATGAAAACCGGTTTAATCATAAAACTTTACTTTTCGTTTTAGCAAATATAACACGAAAATTAGTCAAAATATTATCAGCCTGTTTCCAAAAAAAATAGGGGAACACCTAAGAGCGTGTCAAAATAGTCCTTACCAAACTGTTTGCCCTGTTTCAATCGCCCCATCATCCAACACAAAACTTTTGATCATTAACTCCCGAAGGATATAAGTTGCCCAAATAAGGCATTGCGTTGTTTCTTTGCTATTTACATGATAACCAACTTCAATAATGGCATCCATAAATTCATTCCCTTGTATTTCGGGGTATTGGCAGTTTTGCGTTCGTAGTTTTATGCACTATTCAAGTTTCAATACTTTTATGTCTCTAATTAAATTTTGCATACTATCTGGGTCAAGTCCGTTATATATGCCGCGAATATGCCTTTGCTTGTCTATAAGAATAAAGTTTTCGGTATGTAAAAAAATATCATTACCCTTTTTAATGCCTTCGTCCTCCTCTACAAAATAATATTTGCGTCCCAAATCATATATTTCATCTTTATCCCCTGTTAAAAGTTTCCATCTTTTAAAACTTACATTTTTCTCTTCTGCATATTCTTTTAAGACTGGTACACTATCTTTTTCAGGGGTTACGCTATGAGATAATAGCTGTATTTCATCGTCATTGATAAATTCTTTTTGTATGTCAGCCATACTATTTGTCATTTCAAGACAAATGCCTGGGCAACTGGTAAAGAAGAAATCTGCAACACAAATTTTACCCTCAATGTCCTTCTCTGTAAAAGATTCATTTTCTTGATTTATGAGTTCAAAAGGTCTGATTTTGTGAAAAGTACTTTCATTTTTCATTTCCCATTTTGGGGTAAAATCGGGAGTGTCATAATAAGGAAGTTGTTTTTTGTCAACCTTACACGATACGATTATCCAAAAACAAAAAATTATATAATATTTTCTCATTTCATTTTTTGATTTTTTAAAGTGTAACAAAGTGCTGACTTTTGAAGTCCGTATCTTACACCATCTTTTACTTCGCAATTAATAAATGGTTTTCCATTTTCTCGCCAAGCTTTTTGCATGCCATTTTCTTGGTCATTAGTAAAACTTAATGCATAATACTGGCTTCCACTTTCATACCACTGTTTCTGAATGCCTTCACGTTTGTCATTGATATATATAAAATCAAATTTTTTATTTCCATTTTGCCAATAACCAAAATGTCTCCCATAACCAATTCCATCTTTATAATTTCGTTCTGTTTCCAATTTGGCATTAGGGAAAAACGTTTTGGTTAAACCGTGTTGCTTTCCTTGAAAATAAGAACCAATACTTTTTAAAGTTCCGGTGGCGTATTCTTCTTTTATAAATCCAGAATAGGGTTTACTACCTTGGTAATAAACCCCATTCTGTAATTTTAACTTGGCATTGTTTAGAACAATAGTATCATTTGGAATTAGCGACAAATCTACTTTTTGATCTTTTGGTTGAGAACATCCAAAAGTGAAAACGCAAACTATAAAAAATGCATTTTTAATTAGTGAAAGTTCCCTTATTTCCATAATAACTACCTGCCTTTAATATATAGTATCCTGTATTTAAATAATTTACGTTTGATGCGTGGTAGTGGTAAATGCCATTTGGGAAATCCTGTGTTGGTCCGAAATGTCCACCATAAGAATCTAAAGTTGGATAACCCCCCGTAGTATCCTTTCTGCCATAGATGGGAAAACCATCACGCAAAAATCCAATCAATTTTGCATCATCTGCCGAAGTGTACTTACCTGTAGTATGATAATGATAGTTTTTTTGAGGTGCTGGATGTGCACCTGAATTATCAAAAGTTGTCAAAGTCATAGCATCAAGTGGAATATTTGCACGTTCTTTATCATTAAAAATGGCTACTCCGTTTAGTGCCATACCAATTTCGCCTAATGATGTTGCATTCTTAGAAGAAGCTTCTTTTGGATTTGTAGGAATAGTCATAGAATAGTTTTGAGCTATCATTTCTGTATTTACATTCGCTTTATGCCCCGATGGAAAAGCTTCATACAGAGCATGGCCAACGCCCCAATAAGGAGTTTTATGGTCGGGTAATCCATTACTTTTAAGTGTAATACGACTCGTATTGGCACTTCCCCTGATAGAAATAGTTACAGCACTTGTATATTTTGATTGCACTACACTTGTTATTGAAACTGCTTCTTCATTTATTGTTGTATCTGGTAGGTCTTCTTCTGATTTACTACAAGAACAAATGGCAATACTTAAAGCCAAAAGGCTTATACCGAAAACTGATAATTTTACTTTGTTCATTATGTTTATTTGTGTCTAAAATGTTTTGGACGAGAAAATAGATTATTTCCGTTCTTTTGAAGAAAATAACTTTACAATTTCATTAGTTAAATCATTAAAATCCTTTTCCTGTGAAGGTTTACATAAGTTTTTAATTTCTATGAAATGCTTGTAATTTATGCGTTCTGCAACCCCTTGTTGCTCTGAAATAAAGCCAATTAAGGAATCTATTTTAGTTGTATCCAGTTTGAATTTAAGTTGAGAATATAAATTACTTCTTAATATTTTTAATGTCGTTTCGTTTTCATTTATCGCTTTGCGATGTTGTAGAATATATACATCATACTGTTTAATTTGTTCTTTATCAAAATTCAGTTTATCAATGATGATTGATTTTGGTTCTTTGTTAATCTTAGGACCATTAAAGAACATAAAAAGCAAGATGCTATTGGATATTAATAACCCAATAATAATAGTGGTTAGAAATCTTGATTTATTCATTATATGAAAAATTATTGGTTTTGTAAATCACAAAAGAAATATCAGTATAGTTATTCTTCTTCTTATTCAATACAATAGAAAACTCAGCAGAAATAAATACAATGAATAAACAAGCGACAACGCTTGCCCAAAACAAGGGTATTATGCTTTGCCTTTGCATTTTACTTATGGTTTGAACATACAAGTTATCACTTGGCTCTACCATTTTAATATTTGCTAACTGTTCAAATACTCTATTCATATCTTGATTAGACGAGTTTTCCATGATTATCCTTTCTTGTTTAACAAAATTTCTAAATTATTTTTAGCTCTTTGAAACAAAGATTCCAATGCTTTCACCTTTAGATTCATTATTTCTGCTGTTTCTGCTTGAGATTTATCTTCTATTTTAAGTAAAATAAGTGCTGTTTTTTGATTGTCTGAAAGTTGGTTTATGGCTTCAAATATTTTTTGGCAGGCTTCTTTTTGTTCTAATTCAATACCAGGGTGATTGAAATTAGAAGGTTGGAATTTGAAATTCGAATCGTTAATACTGAATAAAGAAGAAAGGAAATTTCTTTTTTGAGCTTTTTTCGCTTTTATGAAATCTAAGGATTGATTTATGGCCATACGATAAATCCATGTCTTTAAACTTGACTGTTTTTTGAAAGTATGGAGATTATCAAATACTTTTACAAAAACATCTTGTGTGATTTCCTCCGCATCTTCCATATTTTGAACATATTGCAGCGCAAGGTTAAAAACCATTTTATAATGCTCAAAATATATCTCGTCAAATGTCATGATAATTATAATCCATTAAATACTTTTTGTCTTTTAGGTATTGACAATTTTTATATAGGCAAAACAAACATTCGGCAAACTTACCCAAATTGGTTTGTAAAAGCGCAGGTTTGTTTCGCTTTCATGCATAAATAAACAAAGCCCCAAAGTGAATCTTCGGGGCTTTCTAATTGGCTGAAAACTAATTCTTAAATTTATAATCTAACTAGTGATGCAATATAAATTTCAACACCTGAATTTCCAAAAAATAATAGGGGAAATAATAAGGAAATAGGGGAAACCTAAAAAACTAAGGCCTCCTTTTCATTTTTTTATGAAATAAAATCGTATTTGCCTAAGATTTATAATTTTGACCCATTCTTTATACTACTAATGAAATGAATAATTTATTAAATTTTAATAAATTACCATTTTAAAAATCCCCCGAATATTCTGCTTAATTTGTTTTCTGCCAATAAGAAAGCCCCAAAGATTCACTTTGGGGCTTTCTTTATTAAAGCAGTAATGCCTTATTTTCCACTATCTTCCTCAATCACGGCAGATAGTCCTTTTTCAGTCAAAGAATCTTTAAAAGGCTTTAATATCCTTTTTGAAGCTGTTTTAACCGTAGCTTTTCCTTTTAAATGTATTAGGAGAGCGAGCTGCTCAGCCTGCGCTTCAGAATGGTTTAAAACTTGAATGAAGCAATCAATAACCCAGTTAAACGTATTGTGTTCATCATTAAACACGACTAATCTGGCAACATTACCCGTATTATCAGGCTCTATATCCTCTATAATCTCGGTTAAAACCAGTTCATCTGTATCTGTTTGAGAACACACCATAGCGATATAAATTAGGCCAAATTTTGTAAAGTACTTTTAACAGCATCAAAGTTCGGTAAATCTCCAGCACTTTCCAATACTTCTGCATATTGAATGATACCATTTTTGTCAACAACAAAAGCAGATCTTTTGGCCACTTTTTTCATTCCTAAAACAAAATCTTCATAAAGACAATCATAATCAGTAGAAGCAGTGCGATTAAAATCTGCCAGCAGAGGAAAATTCAAGTTCTGTTCTGATTTAAATTTATCCAGTGTAAAAATAGAATCTACAGAAATTGCAATAACTTGAGCATTTAAATTTTTGTAAGACTGGATATCATCTCTGGTATTGCATAATTCTGTCGTACAAACACCAGTAAATGCTAACGGAAAAAATAAAATGACGACTGGTTGACCTTGGTAGTCTGATAGAGATACTTCATTCTTCTCGCTGGAGAACAAAGTAAATGAGGGCGCTTTATCACCGATTTTTAACATGGCGGAATATTTAGGTTTGAAATATATTTAATGACTTTTTTACTCATTTTGTTCATGAAAGAACCCTTCCGTTCCTACTTATCTTTACATTTTTCCATCGTTTTATTTGGATTTACAGCTATTCTGGGCGCAGTAAACTCCCTTAATGCTATTCCTTTAGTTTGGTGGCGTATACTATTAACCGTTATTAGTTTAGGTTTATTTGCAAAAATAAAATCTATTTTTAAAGAAGTCCAATTAAAAAACATATTATTTATTTGTGGAACAGGCATTATCGTAAGCCTGCATTGGCTGACTTTTTATGGCTCTATAAAGGCTTCAAATGCATCTGTTGGCGTTTTGGCACTGGCAGCTACTCCCTTATTTACCGCCTTCCTTGAACCATTAGTACAAAGGCGAAAAATAAATATTATAGAAGTACTCCTTTCTTTCCTTATCATTCCTGGCATGATACTCATTGCCAATACCCTGCCAAATCATTTTTTAGATGGCTTTTTAATCGGCATTGTATCCGCCTTTTTAGCCGCTCTTTTCAGTTCTTTAAATCAAAAAATGACCCTATTCTCTGATGCTATTACCTTGACATTTTTAGAATTGGGAAGCGGTCTGCTCGTAATGACCCTTTGTATACCTTTCTGGATTACCGTTAACCCAAATGAAGTACTCTTTCCACAAAACATAAAAGATTGGCTTTCCTTGATACTTCTGGCTCTTTTATGCACCAGTTTAGCGTATTCCTTAACCTTACATGCTATGAAAAAACTGAGTGCTTTCACCGTAAGTTTAAGTATGACTTTAGAACCACTTTACGGAATAGGCTTTGCCTGGTTACTATTAAATGAAAATGAACAATTAACAAACTCCTTTTATTGGGGGAGCTTGTTAATCATTCTTTCCGTTTTTATTTATCCAGTTTATAAATTCAAAAATAAAGAAGGAAAAATAAATTAGTTTGTTTCTTCCACATTTGTGGCAGGTTCCTCTTTAACTTCTTCTGTAATTTCTTCTTTAACTTCTTCTGGATGATAATATTTTTCTTCTTCCTGATAAGGACGAGGGCCAATTAATTTTTCAACGTCAGATTTATGCAAAACCTCCTTAGCTAATAATTCGTGAGCTAATTTTTCTAATTCATCCTTCCTTTCAATCAATAAACTTTGAGCTCTTTCATATTGAACCTGAAGTAATTGTCTTACTTCTTCGTCAATTAAAGAAGCTGTTTCATCAGAATATGGTTTATGAAAGGAATCATTTTGCATACCGTAGAAGGAAACTTGACCAACTTTTTCATTCATGCCAAAAATGGAAATCATACTGTATGCCATTTTTGTTACTTGATCAAGATCATTTTGTGCACCGGTAGAAATTTTACTGAAAATGAGTTTTTCAGCTGCACGACCGCCAAAGGTCATACATATTCTATCTAATAATTGCTCCGTTCTGGTTATATTTTCTTCCTTAGGTAAATATTGGGCAAAACCCAATGTTCCAATGCCACGAGGAACAATTGTTACTTTTACTAAAGGAGACGCATGCTCCAGGTACCAGCCACAGATAGCATGTCCCGCTTCATGATAAGCTATAATTTTTTTCTCCTCTGGGGAGATCAGTTTATTTTTCTTTTCCAAACCACCAATAACCCGATCCAGCGCATAGTTGAAATCGTCTAAATCTACAGCTGTTTTATTCCTTCTCGCAGCAATTAAGGCAGCTTCATTACAAACATTTGCAATATCTGCGCCCGCGAAACCAGGGGTCATTTCTGCCAAAATAAATGGCTTAATTTCTTCCGATTTGATGATTGTTTTTAGATGCACTTTAAATATAGCCTCCCTGCCTTTTAGGTCAGGGCGATCAATACCTATCTGTCTGTCAAAACGTCCAGGCCTCAATAAAGCACTATCCAGAATATCAGGTCTGTTCGTTGCTGCCATTAAAATAACGCCTTTATCTGTAGAGAAACCGTCCATTTCAACTAACAATTGATTCAGGGTATTTTCACGTTCATCATTACCACCTTGCATATTATTTTTTCCGCGCGCTCTGCCTATGGCATCAATCTCATCAATAAATACAATACAAGGTGCTTTCTCTCTTGCCTGTTTAAATAAATCTCTAACCCTTGATGCACCTACACCTACGAACATTTCAACAAAATCAGAACCTGAAATAGAAAAGAAAGGAACGCTTGCTTCCCCAGCAACAGCTTTAGCCAAAAGTGTTTTGCCCGTACCCGGAGGGCCTACCAACAAAACACCTTTCGGAATTTTTCCCCCTAATGCTGTATATTTTTTAGGTGTTTTCAAGAAATCAACGACTTCCATTACCTCCTCTTTTGCTTCGTCTAAGCCAGCAACATCAGCGAACGTAACATTCACTTTGCTGTTTTGGTCAAACAATGTAGCCTTTGATTTTCCAATATTGAAAATCTGACCACCCGGACCGCCGCCACCACCGCCTACGCGACGCATAATGAAAAGCCATATTGCAACAAGTATAATGACAGGTAGGACCCAATTCAAGATTGGCCCAATCCAATTTGTTTTAACAACATAAGCAGGGTGGACCCATTTTTCTCTTGGAATATCAGCTCTCTCCTGTACCTCCTTTAAAGAAGTACTGAAAACCTCTACATTTCCAATGTCCATAAAATAATGATATCTGTCTGTGGATAAATTTGATTTTTCCACATCATTATATTTGGAAAGACTGCCCTTTTTTATGTATATTAATGCCTTCTGATTGTTTACGACTTCAATTTTCTCAACGTCTAAGTCTTGAATCATCTGTTCTAAACGATTTTGCGACAGCTGCTTGTTGTCAGCGCCAATCATCGTGAACATGTTAATGGCGAGGAAAGTCAAAATGATTACTCCGTAAATCCAAAAACCATTAAAGCGATTACCGCCATTTTCCGGACTAGCCGGTTTATTGTTATTGTCCATGCCAAGAGGCTATTTTATTCAAAAATTATAACATACAAGGGTTCAAACAATTTAAAGCTATAATCGTTGCAAATCATAACTTTAATTGTTAAATTTTAACTATAAATTTTCGTAAACCACTGTTTTTGCGTCGCTCCAAAGATCTTCCAATGCATAATATTTTCTCATGTCGGGATGAAAAACATGCACAACAGTATTAAAATAATCCACACAAATCCATAAACTTGACTTCTCGCCTTCAACATGGTTAGGTTTAGTGTCTAAGACTTCCTTCACATGACGATTTATATTGTCGGCTATGGCTCTTACTTGTGTGTTTGAAGTTCCCTCGCAAATAATAAAAAAATCAGTAGGTGCATCGTGAAGATGCCTCAAATCCATTTTTACTATATCTATTCCTTTAAGATTTTTAATGCTCTCAATGATCTCAATATTGAGGTTTTCTACCTCTTTGTGAAATTTTTTTGGAGACTTTGCAATAGTTGTACTCAAAATGCTTGATGTTTTAAAAAAATTAATTTGGTAATTTTGAGGCAAGTTAAGAACTTTTAAAATAATAAAACTTGCATTTTAATAAGAATCAAAAAATCGGCAGCGCTTATTTTCATTTCGATAGCATTCCTTCTACGCATAATTATGCGATAGAATTGCTTTCCAATGATTTTCCTCCTAACGGAACTGTCATCTCAGCCGATTTCCAGGAAGCAGGCAAAGGTCAACAAGGAAAAAACTGGTTCAGTGATTCAGGAAAAAATATATTACTCTCCATTATCCTTTATCCCGAAAATTTATCGCCATCAAAACTTTTTCTGATGAATATGGCTGTTTGCCTGGCAGTTAGAAAAACGGTGTTGGCCTTTTATCCGCTGCCTGAAAATGTTCATGTTAAATGGCCAAACGATATTTATATCCAACATAAAAAAGTTGCCGGTATTTTGACGAAAAACAGTTTAAACTTTCATAAAGTTCAAAATACCATTATAAGTGTAGGTTTAAATGTCAATCAACCTTCCTTTCCTTCTTATCTCCCAGCTGCAACTTCCTTGTTTTTAAATACTTCCATCGATTTAGACAGAAAGACGGTAGAAAAGTCTCTTTTTTCAGCAATAGAAAAATATCTCGGTTTCTTAGACCTTGATAATTCCTCTATTGAAAAGGAATATCATGAATGCCTTTGGGGGATTAATAAGGAATTAAAATTTTTAGTGAAAAAGAATAACGAAACCTTAAAAGCTACCATTTTGGGTGTTTCTGAAACAGGTGGTTTATTATTAAAATGTTCTTTGGAAAATAAAGAATTTCACTTTCAACACGGAGAATTAATTTATCTTTAACTTTTTTCATTTTAATCATGCAGGCATGAAGGTTCACGTCCTTACCATAGGAGATGAAATTTTAATCGGACAAATTATAGATACTAATTCCGCTTGGATAGCTCAAAAGCTTAACCTCATTGGCATGAAGGTTAGTCAGATGAAGTCTGTTTCAGATGAATTATCTGATATCAAATCTCAACTGCAACTTTCACTCAATGAGGTCGATATAGTCATTATTACAGGTGGCCTGGGGCCAACTAAAGATGATATTACAAAAAAAGCCCTGGCGGAATTTCTACATGTTCCCCTGGTCCTACATGAGGAAACCTATCAATTCCTTATTCGCTTTTTTACAAAAATAGGTCGCGACCCCAATAAAATGGATTTGATCCAACAAGCTCAAATTCCTGAAAATACCCTTGTTTTAGCAAACAAAATGGGGACTGCCCCTGGTATGTGGCTTGACACTGGCAATGGTAAAGTAATTATATCTATGCCTGGTGTACCTTATGAAATGGAATATTTGATGGAAAATGAGGTGATTCCAAAACTTAAATCTTCCTTCCCATCCGAGATTATTTTACATAAAACACTATTGGTTGCAGGTATTCCAGAAACAACGCTTTCTCAACAATTAGAGGAATTTGAAGCGACATTACCCTCTTTTATTAAACTTGCTTACCTGCCTGCCTTAAGCCAGGTAAGATTAAGGTTGTCCTGCTATGGTCAAAATAAAGAATTATTAGAAAATTTATTGATTGAAAAATCAACACTGTTAAAAAAAATATTGGGTAATTATATCGCCGGTGAAGATGAAGATACATTGCCTATTATTATTGGGCGGCTTCTTAAAGAAAAAAAATGGATGCTTGCCTGTGCCGAAAGTTGTACCGGTGGCTATATAAGTCATCTTTTAACCCTTGTTCCAGGCTCGTCTCAATATTTTAAAGGGGCTATTGTTTCTTATGCTAATGATATGAAAGAAAAATCCTTACGTGTTAATCCTCAGACTATTGAACGATTTGGTGCCGTAAGTGAAGAGACCGTAATTGAAATGCTTGATGGCTTATTGACCAATACGAACGCTGAAATTGGTGTTGCTATTTCTGGCATTGCTGGTCCCGATGGAGGTACCATTGAAAAACCCGTCGGTACTATTTGGCTTGCGTTAGGTACTCTTGAAAATAAGCAAACCTTCCTTATTAAAGCAGGAAAAAACAGAGAGAAAAATATTCAATATGCCGCTTATGTTTCACTAAATTATTTACGGCTTTATTTGTTAAATTGATTTAGGAATTATTTTAATAAAATACCTTGTATTTTTGCACCAATTATCACGGATAAAAATATCCCTATGACGCATTTTGAACTTGTCATGCCTAAAATGGGCGAAAGTATTATTGAGGCAACCATACTTCGATGGACAAAAAATATTGGCGATTTTGTTGAAGTCGATGATACTTTAGTCGAAATAGCTACTGATAAAGTCGATACCGATGTGCCCTCACCCGTCAAAGGCAAATTATTGAAAATTCTCTTTAGTGAAAATGAGGTGGTTCCTGTAGGTCAAACGATAGCTATCATTGAAATGGAAATGGAGGAAGATGATAACAAGTCAAACCATTCAGAAAGTTTATCGCACAATAATACGTTATCTTCTGTTGAATCTGTTAAGCCTGTTTTAAATGCTGATAAATTAAAACCTACCAGCTCTTTGGGCAAATCGCAACGATTTTACTCTCCTCTGGTAAAAAATATGGCTCAACAGGAAAATATTACCATCGAACAATTAGATGCAATTCCTGGCACTGGCATGCAAGGAAGGTTAACAAAAAATGATTTGATCCAGTATCTTTCACAAAGATCTGATAAGACAAAACCCAATAGCTATTCACCTTCTCCCGCGGTAATTCATACTTCTGGTGAAAATGAAATCATAGAAATGGACAGGATGCGTAAGCTAATTTCTGACCACATGGTTATGTCTAAACGAACTTCAGCTCATGTTACCTCTTTCGTAGAAGCCGATGTTACAGAAATAGTTCAGTGGAGGGAAAAAGTGAAGGCTCCTTTTGAAGCAAAATATAAACAAAAAATAACTTACACCCCTATTTTTATTCAGGCAGTTGCACGCGCTTTGTCTGATTTTCCTATGATTAATATTTCTGTTGATGGTGATAAAATTATCATTAAAAAAGATATAAATATTGGAATGGCTACGGCACTTCCTTCTGGAAATCTAATTGTTCCTGTGATAAGGAATGCCGATAAATTAAGTTTAGCAGAACTTACCAGCAAAGTCAATAATCTCGCTGAAAGAGCTAGAAGTAACCAGTTGAAACCAGAAGAAATTCAAGGTGGAACCTTTACAACAACGAATGTAGGCACTTTCGGTAGTATCATGGGAACCCCTATAATTAATCAACCTCAGGTGGCCATTCTTGCTATTGGAGCAATTAAAAAGAAACCCGCAGTAGTCGAAACGGCTTACGGCGACCTCATTACTATTCGTCATCTTATGTTCTTATCATTATCTTATGACCATAGAGTGGTAGATGGTGCCTTAGGAAGTTCCTTTTTACGCAGAATTGCTGATTATTTTGAACGTTTTGATGTAAATCAAGGTTTTTAAACCCATATTTAGAATATTCATGAATTTTTTACGCTCTTTTGTTCTTGTCTTCTTTATTATTTCTCTTCCTTGTTCCTTTTTCGCTCAGGGTAATACAAAGAGATTTAATGAAGCGAACAATCTTTTTCTGCAAAAAAAATACGATGAAGTTTTAAATTATCTCCAGTCTGGTAAAAAGTTTTTTAAAACGGAAAACCCGGAGATTGTTTTCCTCAGTGCTGCAAGTCATTTTTATTTAAATAAACTGGAAACTGCTGAAATAGAATTTATCTCCTTGCTTAATAATAAAAGTTCACTCCAGGTTGAAGCCCTCCTATTCCTTGGTCAAATAAGATTCCACCATCAAGATTTTACTAATGCCTCCAATTATTTAAAAAATTATCTTAAAGCAATTTCTCCAACTCATCCTAATAGGAATGAAGTTAGAAATGTTATTCGAAATTGTGCAACGGGACTGGTAATCCAATATAGAACTCCTTTAGCCTTGGTCGAAAATTTGGGTGCCGAATTGAATACTTCAGGAGATGAATTTGCTCCGTTTTGGAATCCTTTGTATCAAAATAATATCTATTTTACCTCAGCTGAACGTACTTCCGAAAATAATGAACTCCCTCAAACAGACCTATATTACAGCGCTAAGGAAAAAGGCGTTTGGCAAAAACCAAAATCAATTAACCCCATTTTGAATTCTCCTAAACAAGAAGTTGGATTTGGATTTAATACATCTGGTCAGGTTTTATGTTATTTCAGAGGAAATAATCTCTTTCAAGGTGCCATTTTTACAGATACTTTAAAAAAAGCAGGAAAATTTAAACTCAATCCTTATTTTACTCCTTTAAATCTTATTTCTGCCCATACTCCCCCGCATTTTGTTTCAGATACCTTGATTATTTTTGCTTCAAATACCCTTGGTGGTCAAGGTGGCCTAGATTTGTTTAAAATAACAAAGAAAAATGGCTCATGGTCAAAACCTGAAAATATGGGCTCTTCCGTGAATTCTGCTTATGATGAAAATTTTCCCTTTCTGGCTCCGGACGGAATTACCCTGTTTTTTTCGTCTAATAATCCAGAAATTAGTATTGGTGGTTATGATATTTTTAAAACCACTTTAAATGGGTCAAAAAATACGGTAAATATGGGGCTTCCTATAAATTCTACCGCTGATGACTCTCATTTTTCCGCTGGAAGAGATGGCGTCACCGCTTATTTTGCCTCAAATAGAAAAACAGGGTATGGTGCCAGAGATCTTTATACTGCCTATTTTTTTTCGCCTTTGCCTGAAATGAATTTCCAAAAATTTACTCCTGGTATCGCTTTTAAAGATGATCAGAAAAGTGATTATTTAGAGTTCAAATCAATCATTTTAAATGGAGCTGAACACCCCTTGGAAAGTGACTACAAACCCTATTTTAATGCTTTAATCCCTGTCTTAATTGGAAATCCTCACTTAAAATTATTTGTTTCTGGTTATCCACATAAAAATTTAAATTTTACCGATGGTGTTAAAAATAACCTGAATCTATTGATTGATATTCATCGATTTTTTTTCCGGGCAGGCCTCAATACCAAGCAAATAAGTTACAATACTGGTCATTCTTCACTCTTTGAAAAAGGTACTCAGGGGTTTTCTTTTCGTTTTTCTGGCGAATTACCTATGAATATGGCTTTAAATACAACGCCACTTTTTGAAGGTGAAAATGGAAATACCTTAAAAGATGCCGTTTGTTTTAAATGGCTTTTAAAAGAAATAATATATACAGATTTACAAAAATTAGATCTTGAAGCTTTTAAAGAAACCGAAAGCTTAAGGATTGAACTTATGCCGGAAGAAAATAAAATACTGATTTATGGTGGGCTATTTTCTTCTTTCAGCTTGGCTCAATGGACCAATAATTCACAATATAAAATTGTCGCGTTTTTAGATGGTGATAGATTATCTAAAGAAAAAGCGTCTGAACTGGTTTCATCTTTTCCTGTTTTATCTGATTACATTAATCAACAATAAATTCCAACATGAAAAAGCCATTTTTTAGTTCTCTATTGATATTACCTATGTTGCTTTTCCTTTATTGTGGAAAGATTAATCCGCCAATGCCTAAAATTTTTAGCGATAAAATAGAGGTATCATCCATCAAACTTCCTGATGGATTTAAGATAGAAATTTATGCTGATAATGTAGTTAATGCACGTTCTATGGCTCTTTCTCCCTCAGGCGTTTTATTTGTTGGCACAAGAGATAAGGGTAATGTGTACGCTTTAGTAGATAAAAATGGAGATAATAAAGCTGAAAAACAATATTTAATTGCTTCTAAACTCAATATGCCAAATGGTGTTGCCTTTAGAAATGGGGATCTTTATGTCGCTGAAGTAAATAGAATTTTACGCTTTAAAAATATTGAAGAAAACCTTGATAATCCAGGACAACCTGAAGTCATTTACGATAAATTTCCTACTGAAAAACATCATGGCTGGAAATACATTGCTTTCGGTCCCGATGGAAAATTATATGTTCCAGTAGGCGCCCCTTGCAATATATGCGAGTCAGAGGACAAAATTTTTAATGCTATTACCCGGATGAATCCCGATGGAACTGACTTCGAAATAGTGCATTCCGGGATAAGAAATACGGTTGGATTTAACTGGCACCCTACATCTAAAGAATTATGGTTTACCGATAATGGTAGAGATATGCTCGGAGATGATGTGCCTGCCTGTGAATTAAATAGAGCAGAAAAAGATAATTTACATTTCGGATATCCTTATTGCCACCAAGGGGATATTGCAGATCCTGAATTTGGTAAAAAGTTTCCTTGTGATAATTTTGTGAAACCTGCTCAAAAACTAGGCGCTCACGTTGCTCCATTAGGTATTGAATTTTATACAGGAAATAATTTTCCTGCCAGTTATAAAAATCAAATCCTCATTGCAGAACATGGTTCCTGGAATAAATCCAAAAAATCAGGTTACCAATTGTCGCTTATTACACTCGATGAAAATTATAAGGTTATCAGTTATGAACCTTTTGCTACAGGTTGGTTAAATACTAAAAGTGATGACGTATCTGGTCGCCCTGTCGATCTGGAAATGTTACCTGATGGTTCCATGCTTGTATCTGATGATTATGCTGATGTGATTTATCGAATTTATTATTCAAAGTAAACTTTTTTTATGCAAATAGCAGTTATTGGTACTGGTTATGTAGGATTAGTAACAGGGGCTTGTTTTGCCGAAACTGGCAATCATGTCATTTGTGTCGATATTGATACAAATAAAGTAGCAAGATTAAAAAAGGGAGAAGTGCCCATTTATGAACCAGGTCTTGATGTTATTTTTGAAAGAAATACCAAACAAGGCAGGCTGTCGTTTACAACGAATCTGGAAGAGGCCATAAAAGAGGCGTCTATTATTTTTTTGGCTTTACCTACACCACCAGGTGCAGATGGTTCCGCAGATTTATCCTTTATTTTATCGGTAGCTTCCGATTTATCAAATTTAATAGTTGACTATAAAGTCATTGTCGATAAAAGTACCGTACCCGTTGGTACTGCTGAAAAAGTTTCTGCCATTCTTGAGCAAAAACTATCCAAAGATTTGTATGATGTTGTCTCAAATCCTGAATTCCTAAGAGAAGGAGTTGCCGTCGACGATTTTTTAAAGCCAGACAGAGTAGTCATAGGTACTAATTCCATCAAAGCCCAAAAATTAATGCGTCAACTTTACGAACCATTTGTTCGTCAGGGAAATCCTATTTTTTTTATGGATTTAAGATCCGCGGAGATGACTAAATATGCTGCAAATGCCTATTTAGCAACACGTATTTCTTTTATGAATGAAATTTCCAATCTATGTGAAATTTTAGGTGCCGATGTTGATATGGTTAGAAAAGGAATGGGATCAGATTCAAGAATTGGAAAAAGATTTCTTTTTCCTGGGGTTGGATATGGAGGAAGTTGCTTTCCAAAAGATGTTCAGGCCTTGGCAAAAACAGCAAAAGATAATAATTATCCTTTCCACATCCTTTCTTCTGTAATGCAAGTAAATGATAATCAGAGGATTTTACTGGCAAATAAAATTATAAACAGATTTAATGGCAATCTTAAAGGATTGAATATTGCCGTTTGGGGCCTGGCCTTCAAACCAAATACCGATGATATTAGAGAGGCACCTGCTTTGTTTATCATTGAGAAATTGCTGGCAGCCGGCGCAACGGTTAAAGCTTTTGACCCTGAGGCTATGCCTAATGTTCAAAAAACACTCGGAGATCGTATTATTTATGTTAATGAACCTTACGAAGCTCTGATTGAAGCTGACGCTCTCGCTATTGTCACAGAATGGAGTCAGTTTAGAGCGCCCGGATTTAAAATAATGAAACAATTAATGAGACAACCTCAAATATTTGACGGTCGAAATTTATACGATTTGGACCAAATGACTGAGGAGGGATTCTACTATGAAAGTATGGGAAGATCGGTTATTTCCTAAATCATTAGATTTTTCCTATGTTTCAGCATACCTTTTCTTTTAAATCATTAGTCACACATTTTTATAGGGTACTTTTTATTTTTGTATTCTTACAAATTGGCTGCCGTAAAATAGATGAAAACAAGGCTGATGTGAAACAAGTGGTTATAAAAGATAAAAATGGATTGCCACAAGAGATTTACACTTTAAAAGATTCTGTACTTCACGGGGAAAGAATCTTATTTTTTCCCGGCTCAAAAGATACAGCGGTATTTGAAACGCATGAAACTGGTAAATTTAATGGTGCATACAGAACCTTTTTTCCAGATAATAAGATTAAATTGAGCGGTCAATACGCCAATAATGAAATGACTGGTCTTTGGTATCAATATGATGAAGGCGGAAATTTATTGGAAGAGGTAACCTTTTCAAAAAATAAAGAAAATGGACCCTTCAGAGAGTTTTTCCCATCCGGAAAACTAAGTATTTCTGGAAATTACAAGAATGGAGATACAGAAGACGGTCCTTTATTATTTTATAACGAAAAGGGTAAATTAATAAAAAAAATGATTTGTTCCGGTGGTATTTGCCGCACACAATGGAAAGATAACCAGTCCACAAAATGAATAAACTACTGTTCCTATTCTTCTTAGGTATATGCTTTTTTGTGTTTTGATTATCAACATTTTGTAAATAAAAAAGATGAAAAGATTGAAAAAAAGATGGAGGAATTTAAATCCAATAGGAATCTAAATGAAGAGGGTAGCAGAAATAATATACTTTTCTTAAAAACTTTTAAAAGTATTATTGAAAACAATTACATAAAGTTCAGCACTATAACCTTTATTTTAGTAAGCCTTTGAAGCAAGCATATTCGTCTTCATCTAATATTTTCAAGAAGTCGTTTAGTGATTTTACTGTTGGTTTTGGTTCATAAGAACTCAATTTTAGATTCCAATGCATCCAATATATTTTCCAAACATTTTTGTTGTATACATAGGTTGCTTTGGCTTCCCGACGTGACGTCGACAGGAGTCATACACGTGATAGCCAGTATTATAGCTTCGTGAACATTTAAGCGTACATTAGTTTTCCTTTAGGTTTAGGGACTTCCCTTCCCAATTTTATAGCTGTTTCGATCCAATCATTAATAACCATCTTTGCATTTGCAATGGCTTCTTCATAAGTTTCTCCATCTGCTTTGCATCCTGCAAGTTCAGGAACCTCGACTATGAATGAATCATCAGATTCGCTCCAAAAAATAATTAATTCATACTTAATATTATCCATCTATGGTTGAATTTAACCTGTATTTGATAATGATTTCCCTAACTTGCTTAACTTGATAAGACTTTGCTTTACCGTTTTTAGGTTGTAAATTAATTATCTCTTCAATCCCATCTTTAGTCAAAATATGATGACTTCCCTTTTGTCTCAACTCAAAACCAAGATTCATTATCATGTTCAGAAATTCTGGAAAGTCGATATTCTGATCAGAAAGACCGTTCAGAATTTTTTGAATTATTTTGTCAAATTTACTCAAACTACAACCTATTTTAGCATTGTCAAAGTTTTTTAGATGGTTTCAAATCCTTGAATCCTATGTTTCCTTTAACAAAAATAAGCATTCCGGATGAGAGTTCTGAAAGATTTATGGTATATTTTCCTTTTTGCCTTTTCGAAGGAATTTATTTACCAGGCTTATGAATTCTTCCTTTCATTAGCCATAACTATTTGGCGGTTGGAACAAACAGATGAAAAAGCTATTGGTGGCCTTTGGTGAGCATAAGGAGGAATGGAAGTTAGGGGATACCAAAGAAATTATCATTGAAAAGGGAATCTACCATTGGAAATTACTGGACATGAATTATTTCACCATTTCCCTGGATGAACTATCCCTTCTTTTTAGGAAATTTATGGAAACAAAATACTAAACACATTTTCCTGCAAAAAAGTGTTTATTATGGTAAACTCAAACATGTCAAAAATCCAGTCTAAATGGCAGGTTTTATTGGTATTTTTCAATTAATTTCACCAATTATAAATTCTTGAAATTAGGCCCCCTATTCTCAAGAGTGATTGTTTATTTTTCCACATTAGGAAAAAACTGATTGCTATGGTGCAAAACAAATTAACCACTAATTAAATAAGATTTATTTATGGTTTTCCTTTACTCCAGCTGTATAAATTTTTAAAAAAATATGGGTTGAGTTTTGAGGGGGAGATTATCTATCTTTGAAAATAAAATCAATAAATTTCTAAGACAAAAACAAGACATCATGAAAAATGAAAGTTTTAACTTATTGATTTATAATAATATGCATAATAAACAGTTGATCCTACTGTTCCTATTCTTCTTAGGTATATGCTTTAATGCTTACGGACAATTTCCAGGGGGGAAATCAGTATTTAGTTTTTTAAGCTCCCCGTCCTCGGCAAGATTAACAGGATTGGGAGGTAACCAGATATCTGTATCTGATAGCGATATCAATTTAGTTGGAAGTAATCCTGCTGTTTTAAATCAGGAAATGACAGGAAAACTTGGTTTGAATCATTTTTTTCTTCCCGGAGATATAAGAAGTGGAAAAGTATTATACGCTTTTAAGCTGGTCGAAAACAAAACCTGGATACATCTGGGTGTTCATTATATTCAATATGGTGAGATGCCCAGGACAGATGAGTATTTTCAAACAAATGGAATATTTAAGGCAAAAGAAAATAAAATCTCTGCTGGAATATCTCATTCCATAGATGATAGATTACAACTTGGAACTACCCTTTCTTTCGCGCAATCGGCTTTGGGCGAATATGTTTCTTCCGCACTGGTTTTAGATGCAGGCTTGTACTACGCTGATTCCTCTAAACTTACAACCATTGGCATTGTTTTTCGAAATGCTGGGCTACAATTAAATCCTTATTCTCCACAAATTTCCCGAGAACCTTTACCCAACGATTTACAAATTGCCATTTCGAAAAAATTACGCTATTTGCCTTTTAGGTTTACCTTCCTTTATAATAATTTGAACCGATGGAATGTGAGGTATTATAATCCAGACAATGAATCCGCAAGGCTTATCATCGGAGAAGAAATAGCTGAACCAGCCGCGGTTTCAATCTTTATCGATAATTTTTTCAGACATGTTATTCTTAATGGTGAACTCATTGTTGGGGCAAATGAAAATTTCAAATTAAGGATGGGATACAATCATAGAAATAAAAAAGAATTTGGGACAGTAGGCGTTGGTGGATTAAATGGCTTCTCTTTTGGATTTGGAATCAAAATAAAAAGATTTTCGTTTGATTTTGGCCGATCAATCTACCATTTAGGAGGTGGATTGACACATATTGGTATTACCTCTCAATTTAGAAAAAGTATTTTTTGATTATCCAATAAATAGGTTTAAATAAAGTAACGTTTTTGAGCGTATGTAAGAAAAATAGAGAATCAATAACCACCCTTTAGCTTCTTATTTTTATGCCATTTGTTTTGATAATCTAAAGAAAAAGTATAGTATGTTGAGCATTTTGTCAATACAAACGTTTCACTCCTAAAAAATAAACCAAAAGTTCAACGATGAAAAAATCAAAAGCTATTTCCCTCTTTTTTATTGCCGTCATCTTCACGTTCAGTGCCACCGCTCAAGGGCGATATACTGTTAAAGGTGGTGACCCCAACGGTATCAATAAATGGTATATGGGCAGACAAATTGCCCACGTGATGAGCCATTTTGGCATAGATTGGCTTGAGAGACAGGAAAGGGAAATGGAGGAAAATACCTCTCAATTATTGAAGAACCTTTCAGTAAAGCCTGGGATGATTATTGCAGATATTGGTGCAGGAAGTGGTTACCATAGCGCCTTGCTGTCAAAAAAAGTGGGAAATGGTAAAGTATATGCCGTAGATGTAGAACCGGAAATGATTGCCTACCTAAACAAAAGGATTAAACAGGAAAAACTGTCGGGTATTGTGCCTGTACTTAGTAAAGAAACAAATGTCACTTTGCCAGAAAACACGGTAGATCTCGTTCTGTTAGTGGATGGTTATCATGAATTTTCTTACCCTTATGAAATGGCTGTGTCAATGCTCAAAGCATTAAAGCCCGGAGGCAAATTAGTGCTTGTGGAATTTAGGTCAGAGGATGCCGAAGTGCCCATCAAAGAAATCCATAAAATGAGTGAAGCACAGTCTATTAAAGAACTCCAGGCGGCAGGATTCCTCTTCGAAAAAAACATAAAAAACCTTCCCTGGCAACACTGCATGATATTTATCAAACCAATAAAATAACCTACTTATTAATAATTATTTAAAAAAAATTATTCCAAAGTTTATACGGAACCATTCATCTAAGTTCCTTAACTAACATTTTTGAATTGAATTTCATCCGACGGTTTATGGTTATTAATCAGCATAATGTTAATCTAAAACTTAATTAACCAATCAACGCTATTTGAAGGGGAATCGGCAATCTAAGGCTTTAAATAAAATTATTATGTTCAAATTAGCCGTATCCTTTCAATTTCCCTACCTTTGTGAATCTTAGACTGAAAAACCAAATAATACCTTATATTTAATATTGAACTCCAATTCATTGGTTATTATAATTTATTTATAAAATTTAAGGAAATGAAAGTGTTAAAATTTGGTGGGTCTTCTGTTGGAAAACCTGAAAGAATAAGGGGAATTGTCTCCATTCTTAAAGATTATTACCTAAGTGGCCAACCTTTTACCGTTGTTTTTTCAGCTTTTGGTGGGGTTACAGATCAACTCGTTGAAATGAGCCAGCGTGCGGCAAATGGTGATAACAGTTACCTGATTCTACATGAACAATTTCGTTTACGTCACTTAGAAGCTGCTGAATCTTTGCTAATTGAACCCACAAGAAGCATTGTGATAGCAGAATTGGATAACAATCAGGAAGTCTTAAGAAATTTACTCCATGGCGTATTTCTAGTAAGGGAGGCTTCCTTAAGAACCATGGATTATGTGCTGAGTTTTGGAGAAAGAAGTTCTGCTTTTATTATTTCTCATGTACTTAAACAAGCAGGCATTCCCGCAACCTATTTAGATGCAAGAAAAATAATAAGGACCGATAAAAATTTTGGAAATGCTAAAGTTGATTTAGATGCAACTTATTTAAATATCAAAGAATTTTATTCACAAACAAATGAAATTCAAATAGTTACAGGTTTTATTGGTGCTGGAAAAGGGGGTTTAACGACTACGCTTGGTAGAGGAGGATCAGATTATACGGCTGCACTACTGGGGGCAGGACTTGATGCTGAAGCTATAGAAATCTGGACCGATGTAGATGGTGTATTGACTGCTGATCCTAGAAAGGTTCCTCAGGCTTTCACGATTCATAAAATGACTTATGCGGAAGCGATGGAAATGTCTCATTTTGGGGCAAAAGTCATTTATCCTCCAACGATTCACCCTGCTTTAACAAAAAAGATTCCACTTTATATTAAAAATACTTTTAATCCTTCCTTTGAAGGTACGTTGGTTTCAAATCATTCAGAAATGAGTGATAATCCTGTTAAAGGAATTTCTTCTATTCAACATATTGCCTTGTTAACCTTACAAGGGAGCGGATTAATAGGTGTGCCTGGAATATCAGGCAGATTATTTTCTGGATTAGCACAAAAATCAATCAATATAATTCTTATCACTCAAGGATCATCTGAGCATTCCATTTCTTTTGCAATTCAACCTGATCAGGCACTTCTGGCAAAAGAAATTGTAGAAGGATTATTTGAAACAGAAATACAAAATGGGCTCATTGACAAATTAAAAGTAGAGACTGACTTAGCGGTAGTGGCTGTAATTGGCGAAAGAATGCGCTATTTTCCAGGTGTGGCAGGTCGTTTATTTCAATCCTTAGGAAAAAATGGCATCAATGTAGTAGCTATAGCTCAAGGCTCTTCCGAATTAAATATCTCTGTAGTAATCAGTAGATTAGATGAATCAAAAGCCTTAAATGTAATGCATGAGGCTTTTTTCCTTTCCCATACTAAAACGATTCATCTATTTATGGTTGGATGCGGACTGATTGGAGGTACCCTTTTAAATCAGGTAAGAGCACAGGAAGAATTTCTAAAAAAAGAACTGTCACTGGACTTAAAACTTGTTGGATTAGCCAATAGCAAAAAAATGTTTATTCATCGGGAAGGTATTTCTTTAGTTAACTGGAAAGAAACATTAAATGAAATGGGCGAAATAAGTGATCTATCCAAATTCGTAGAAGAGATGGAACATAGCAATCTGCCTAATTCTATTTTCATTGATAATACAGCAAATGAGGAAATTACTCATTTTTACGAGACTATTTTGAATGCCAGTATTTCTATTTCAACGCCTAATAAAATAGCTAATTCTTCGAATTATGAAAAATATGCCGCTTTAAAATCCTTAAGTAGAAGGAGAGGGGTTATGTTTCAATATGAAACCAACGTTGGCGCCGGCTTGCCTGTAATATCTACTTTAAACGATTTAATAAACAGTGGAGATAGAATAATAAAAATTGAGGCCGTTTTATCTGGCTCATTATCCTTTATTTTTAACACTTTTGGAAATAATGATAAATCCTTCAGTCAAATTGTTGAAGAAGCTATGGTTTTAGGATTTACGGAACCTGATCCCAGAATTGATTTAAACGGCATAGATTTAAGAAGAAAACTTATCATTCTTGCTCGTGAAGCGGGTGCGACAATAGAAAGTGACGAAGTGGTTATTACCCCTGTTCTATCTGAAAAATGTCAAAAAGCACCTGATGTTCCCGCTTTCATAAAAGCATTAGAAAATGAGAATGATTCATTCCAAAAATTATTCTTAGAAGCAAATGAGCAAGAACAGGTGCTTCGAATGGTTGCAAAACTGGAAAATGGGAAAACAAGCATTGCCTTAGAGAAAATATCAAAAAATCATCCCTTTTCTCAATTAAGTGGAAGCGATAATATGATTGTTTTCACTACCTCACGCTACAAAGAAAGGCCATTGGTGATTAGAGGTCCGGGTGCAGGTGCGGAGGTAACTGCAGCTGGCATTTTCTCTGAGATTATTAAAATTTCCAATCAACTCAATTAATTTATGGAGATTCGAGTCTTTGCACCTGCATCGGTAGCTAATATTGGGGTAGGGTATGACATATTAGGATTTGCGTTAGAAAGTCCTGGAGATGAAGTAGTAGCAAGGTTTGTTGATGGAAAAGGTATGAAAATTGGACAAATAACTGGGACTAACCGGTTACCATTTTCTGCAGATAAAAATACAGCTACCTTTTCAGCTCAGGCTTTATTAGATTTTCTCGGAAAATCAGATGTAGGGATAGAACTAGATATCCATAAGAAAATGCCCTTCGGTAGTGGTTTAGGTTCTAGTGCAGCCAGTGCTGTGGCTGGCGTTTTTGCCGTAAATACGTTGTTGGGAAGTCCTTTGAGTAAAGAAGAATTGCTACATTTTGCTGTGCTTGGAGAGCAGTTAGCCGACGGTTCGTATCATGCTGACAATGTTGCCCCGTCCTTACTTGGGGGTATCATCTTAATTCGGGATAATTCAACCCTTGATATAATTTCGCTACCTATTCCAGAAGACTTAGTGGCCGTTGTCATTTATCCTGAGGTGGAGGTCTTAACGAGAGATTCGAGAAATATTTTAAAACCTGATATTTCCCTTCAAAAGTGTATTGCACAAACTGGAAATCTGGCATCTTTCATTGCTGGACTCTATCGATCTGATTATGAATTAATTGGGAGATCTTTAACCGACCACATTATTGAACCTCAACGAGCAGTTTTGATTCCTCATTTTTATGACATTAAAAATATGGCATTAAAAATGGGGGCTCTGGGTTGCAGCATTTCAGGTGCTGGGCCTTCCATTTTCGCGCTCTTTAGAGGTGAACCAGATGCTGTCACAGGGGCACATGCCATGAGAAATATTTTTGATCAACATGATATCCCTGCCTCGTCTTATATATGCAAAATAAATTCAAAGGGAGCCATAGTTCTTTCTTAATAAAGATATGTTCATGAAACTTTACAGCACGAAAAACAAAGAATTTGTTGTCGATTTAGAAAGAGCCATAATGGAAGGCTTACCTCCTGATAATGGTTTGTATATGTCTAAGATTAAACCTTTACCTCATACATTCTGGGAAAAGTTTGAGGAAAACTCCTTTCAGGAAAACTCCTTCCAAATAGCAAAACATCTTTTTGAAGGATCTATTCCAGATGAAAAGTTAGCTGAAATAACTTATGAGGCTATAAATTTTCCAGCTCCTAATTATTCTTTAGATGAAAACATGGCTGTTTTAGAATTGTTTCATGGACCCTCACTGGCTTTTAAAGACTTTGGTGCAAGATTCATGTCAAGAATAATGCAATATTACAATATTGAGAATAAAGAAGAATTATTAATACTGGTAGCCACTTCAGGGGATACAGGTGGAGCCGTTGCCTTTGGATTTCACCATGTACCTGGGATTAGCGTAATTATTCTATATCCAAAAGGAAAAGTAAGTGAATTACAGGAAAAGCAACTAACCACCCTAGGAGGCAATGTTCATGCTTTAGAAATAGATGGTACTTTTGATGATTGTCAGGCATTGGTAAAGCAAGCATTTCTCGATGAAAATTTAAATAAACAACTTCGATTATCCTCTGCAAATTCCATAAATATTGCTCGTTTGATTCCTCAATCCTTTTATTACTTTGAAAGCTATAGGCAAATATCAGAAAACACAAGAAAGACCAAAAACATTACCTACGTTGTGCCAAGTGGTAATTTTGGCAATATTACAGCAGGTTTGATCGCCAAACAATTGGGCCTGCCTATTCATCACTTTATAGCCGCAACGAATGTAAATAAAATAGTTCCCGATTATTTATCTACCGGAGAATATGTAGCAAAACCAGCCATTAGAACCTTATCAAATGCGATGGACGTAGGAAATCCTTCTAATTTCCCCAGAATTTTAGATATTCACGAAAGCCATTCAAAAGAATGTTCCACGTGGAACAATGTAAAAAATGAAATTACGGGAATAGCCGTAAATGATACCCAAACGGAAGGTGCCCTTAAGGAAGTATATCAAAATTACAACTACATTATAGATCCTCACGGTGCTGTGGGATATTATGCGTTAAAAGAGTACATGGAAACGCATACAAATACTTATGGAATCATATTGGAAACAGCTCACTCGTCAAAATTCAAACCCGACGTGGAAAGAATCTTAGGACGTCCCATAGATGTACCCGAGAGACTATCTATATTGGCAAATAAAGAAAAAGTTTCGACTGAAATGAGCACAGGCTTTGAAGAATTTAAAAAGCATCTTTTGAAGACGTTTGGCGAAATTTAAAAATAACCTTCATAAATAGGGTTAGCATGATCGTTAAATTTCCCAACGTAACTAAATCCAATATAACTGCTATATTTACCTTATTTAAATAATTGACCTTAACTGGAATGAATTTTAATCATAAAGGTACATTTGGCAAAAAGATAGCCTTGGTTGCAAATACCACTTGGAATATTTATAATTTTAGACTTAATTTAATAGATAAATTTATTTCCGAAGGTTATCAGGTAATAGTAATTGCACCAGTGGACGAATATATAAACTATCTAGAAAAGTATCCCACAGTCATACATTTTGATTTAAAGTCTTTAGAAAGAGATGGAACTAATCCGATAAAAGATGCTATTTTATGTTTAGAACTTATAAAAAAATATCGTGAAATAAAGCCTGATATAATATTACATTTCACCAACAAACCTAATATTTACGGAAGCATAGCCGCCAAAATTAATAACATAACAGCAATATCTGTCATTACAGGCCTTGGATACCCATTTATTCATGGCGGCCTCATTAAATATATCATAACATTTCTTTATAAAATATCCGGGAAATATAATTCCAAGTTTATTTTTGAAAATATAGAAGACAGAGAATTATTTGAGACATTAAAAATCGTCAAAAAATATAACTCGATATCCATAAAAGGGTGTGGTGTAAATACAGAATGGTTTAAACCGCAGATAAATAATGATAAAAACAATAAAATTATTTTTACATTTATTGGCAGGCTTTTGTATGACAAAGGAATCAGAGAATTTGTAGAAGCTGCAAAAGAAGTTAAACAAAAAAGGGCCAACGTATCCTTTTGGATTGTTGGAGAAATAGATAAAGAAAATCCCGCAACTATTGATAAAAACGAATTAATTCGTTGGGTGGAAGAAGATATCGTTCAATACCATGGATTTGTTAAAGACATTCGACCTATCATTTCAAAATCAGACTGTATTGTACTTCCATCCTATAGAGAAGCTATTGCGAGAACTATTACGGAGGGAATGTCAATGGGCAAGCCAATTATTACTTCACAAACAGCAGGATGTAGAGAAGCAGTAGAACATGGTGTCAATGGATTTTTAGTTGAAATAAAAAATGCCAAGCAATTGGCTGATACTTTTTTTGATTTTCTTAATTTAGATGAAGTACAAAGAGAAAACATGGGACAGGCAGGTAGATTGAAGGCTTGTGAGGAATTTGATGATGCTAAAATAGCGGATCAAATTAATGATATTGTATATGAAATATTAAAATAAACTGATGTTGGAAATGGGAGAATTCAGCTATTATTATAAGGACAAAAAAATGTTTATTCTATTACTTTGCCTTTATATAATAGCAATACCATTTCAAAAAATTATTTGGCTACCCATTGTTAACGATAAAATCCAAATTCCCGAAATTATATTTGTAATTCTAATACTCCTTTTTATTCCCAAACTTAAATGGGCTGATTGGAAAAATATTAAAATGACAACCCTGGATAAAGCCATAATGCTATGGTTTTTAATAGGAACTATAAATTTATTTATACATTTCAATGTAACAACTTTCCTTGAACTTTCCGGTCAATTTTATTTGTTTTGTTTATATTTTTTAATCCAATTTATATTTTTTAATTCTCAGGCCAAAGAAATAGAATTATTCCTAGCTAAAGCATTTATTACACAACTAGCTATAATTATAATTACCCTTTTTATAGGTTTAACATTACTAACACAAGATATAAATATAGGTGTATTTCAAATCTTTTATTCTTATCCTTATTTTGGTGATTTATATCGCTTAAAAGTGTTAACCAATGAACCTGTAATGTTGGTAAGTATTTTAAGTATTCCTTTTTGGATCATTACAGCGATTATAAATGGGAAAATTAAAACTAATTCTATAAATAAAAGAGCCTTAATTCTTTTAATCATAATTATAGGACTAATGTTGCTTGGCACGTATGGAAAATCTCTACCATTTATTTTAGCTATACTCATTTTATATTTTAATACATTGGTAAAAAATAAAAAAATAATATTTGTCAGCCTTTTCGCTTCTTTCCTTATTATAAGTTCAATATTATTAACCCATATTATAGTAACCCAAAAACCATTCAGGGAAAAAGAGGTTTATGGTCTGGCCATTCCATTTTTAAAAATAGATAATTATTATTTATATAAATCCTGGTATTTTGTGCAAAAGGACAATGCATTAAAGGAATTTATTGAACATCCATATTTTGGATGCGGAGGAGGTAACTTATTGAATGTCATTAATTTAAAATACAAAAAAATGGAAGAAACTATTTCAAGACCCGCCTACGACCCCCTATCTACTTACACTGGAATCTTAGCAGAATATGGAATTTCAGGATTTCTAACCTTACTTTTCCTCATGTTCACCATTTATAAAGAAGTAATCCGATTACCTGATTCAAATGGCTTAAAATGGATTTTCATTTGTTCCTTTTCCTATTTCATGCTGGAAGCTATTTCAACGGATATTCAAAATTTTAGACATTTATGGATCCTACTTGGATTTTTTGGGGTAACTGTGCGAAGCCAGCAATACCCTGGAAATTCATAATATAATCGCGCTTATAACATATCATTGACCATGAGAATTAATGATACGATAGATTTTTGATTTATTATTCCTATTTAATGAAAAGATAACCCACCGTTATAAATTGACATCGAAAAATTCAATATATTTAGAGATGAAAACAAATATCCTCCAACACACATTATTTTTTCTATTAATAGGTTTTTATCTATTCGCAGGTTATAATCATTTTGCATCGCCTACATTTTATTTACCCGTTATTCCACCTTATCTATCTTTTTGGGCTAAAGAGATAAATATAATGGCAGGGATCGTTGAAATTTCCCTGGCTTTACTACTTATACCTAATAGAACGCGATTATTTGCCGCTAAATGTATAATAATCATGTTGGTAGCTTTTATACCAAGCCATATTTATTTTATTCAAAAGGGTGAATTCATTATTGGATCCATTGAAATGACCCCTTTGAAATCATGGATTCGCTTGTTGATTGGACAACCTATTTTAATCCTTTGGGCATGGTGGACAAGTAAAAGTGAAATAAAATTATTTGGGTTATGATGAAAAGAAGAAAGTTTATAATACACAGCTCTTTAGGGATGTTGTCTACATTACCTTCCATGAATTTAAGCGCTATCCTAGATACGCCTTATTTTACAACTGGAATAAAAATAGGAGAAATATCCTCCACTACAGCCATTATATGGGCAAGATTAGCTCAGCGTGAGTCGCGTGTTAAAGATAAAGGCATATTTCCTACCATTCTATATTGGGATGATTTAGTAAATGAATGGCATAATGAAGACTATTTTACTAATAAGTATAATATGGGAAGACCCGATAAGAAAGTTAAGGTCGTAATGCCTGAAGGACATACCATAGAAACCTTAGATGGGGCAGTTTCGGGGATAGCAGGACAAATAAAGATTAAATACCGCCCTCAAGGCACCCTAGCTTGGAAAACAACGCCTTGGGAAAAAGTAGATACTGATACTGATTATACTTGTCAGTTTACGCTAAAGAACCTTTCTGAAAATACAAAATATGAAATCGTTGTTCTGGGTAAAACCGATAATAAAGGAATAAAAACCCTAGAGGGTAGCTTCACCACCGCTCCACCAATGGAATTATCAGCGCCCATTCATTTTATGTTGACAACTTGCCATGAATATGGCCATCAGGATATTCCGGAAAATGGCGGATTCAAGATTTTTAATGAAATGAAAAAGCTGAAACCTCACTTTTTAGTCCATACGGGTGATGTTTTATACCATG
>Ga0304730_1000229_pt1 | contig 49898 bp, 31 predicted proteins | sample M_130628_MF_Meta_FD_190474 | JGI IMG/M metagenome (GOLD analysis project Ga0304730, IMG submission 190474) | Freshwater microbial communities from Lake Montjoie, Canada to study carbon cycling - M_130628_MF_MetaG (v2) (version 2) | ecosystem: Environmental > Aquatic > Freshwater > Lake | place...
AAAAAAGAAGAAATTTCTGAAAATGAAGTGGCCAGAGATCATATTTTCCATTTCAGTATACCTGTCGAGGGGTATTTGAAGGAAGAGCTACACCTGGAACTTTCAGGGAAATTATTAAAAATCACTGGATTAAAAGAAGTTAGTCCTGAGATTAAAAACAACTATATCAATATGGTTGAGAAAACGATCTCTTTCGAGCAAATTTTTGAATTAAGTGATAAAGTAAATGGAGATGAGATTCAAGCTGTTTATGACAACGAATCTTTGATTTTAACTTTTTCCTCGTTGAATACTATAGAGAGGAATAGCGATGAAGAAATTAACATTAAGTAATCAAAATATAATAAAATGAAAAATTCATTCCCTGTTATTCTGGCTGCCTTAGATTTAAGTGTTCAGGATAAACAAATTTTAAAGATTTTGAAAATGGTGGGAGAATTAACCGCTTCAGAAAAAGCATACCTAATACATATATCACCAGATTTTTCAGTACCTGAAAATTTAGCATCAACCTATCATCAATTATTTAATTCGAAAATGCCCATTGATGAAAGGATGAGGGAAGATATTCTACAACGAGTGGAGGAAACATGGGATAAATATCCAGCCTTTTCCTATTCTGTTGAAGTTAGGGAAGGTAAGCCTTACCAAAAATTACTCCATTGGCTGAGTATCAAAGATGCTGATTTATTGATTATTGGGCAGAAAAAACACCCTGGCAAAAGTGGACTTACGGCAAAACGCGTGGCACGAACAGCACCAACAAGTGTTTTAATCGTTCCAGAAAAAGAAAGGTCATTTAAATGGATATTAGTTCCAATGGATTTTTCAGAACATTCAAAAAAGGCGCTAAGAATGGCCATTGCTTTGCAAGAAAAAAAATCAGACATATCCATTACTGCGTTACATATTATCGAGCAGCCACCGGCTGATTTTTACAATCAGGCATTAGTTGATTCTACCTTTAGAGAAGCGCTTAGAGAAGCTGCCATCAAATCATTTGAAAAATTATTCGCTACCATACCTGGAGCAGAGAGAATTAGACTGGAATTGATAGATAACCATTATCATAATCCAGGTATTCATATTCAGGAATTTGCAGAAAAGGCAGACTTTGATTTAATTCTTATGGGGGCACAGGGTCATTCCATGCTAAAATCATTTCTTTTTGGCAGTGTTGCAGAAGCAGTTGTAGATAAAAATGAAAATCAACTTATACTCATACTTCGATAGAAAAATAAATTCAACTTATTTATCTAAAATAATTATTCACCTCGTTCGGAATCAAAACCTTGCGAGGTGATTTTTTTTCTTTATATTTTATTTAAGATAAAAAAATGGAGCACCAAATGATGCTCCACGAATTCCCTAAAATCACCCGAATTAAATGAATGATACAAAGTTAAGCCACAAAAATCCGGTTATGGGTGATATTTGTCAATAACTCCATACAATATTTATCAATATTTATATCTTTAATAAAAAAGGAATATAATGGAATTAACTTTCAATTCAATTATTTATGAACACATCACAGGTTTACATCCTGAAAATGCACAGCGTTTAAATGCTTTCAGACATTTACCTGAAAATGAACTCTTGGATGGGGAAAAATATTTGAGTCTGGTACACAGTATGAGCCATATTCAAAAAATCCGCGAAAATTCAAAAGATTTTTACCAGCTTGATGAGGATACCTTTCTTTCCAATCGAAGTTTTCCAGTTGCCTGTTATGGGGTTGGTGCTAGTGTACAAGCATCTGATACGGGTAATTTTGCCCTTATTCGTCCTCCTGGCCATCATTCTTATCGTGAAAAAGCGAGTGGATTTTGCTTATTTAATAATGTTGCCATTGCCAGTGAGTATAAAGTGAGAGAAGGCAAACGGGTTTTAATCATTGATTTTGATGGACATTATGGCGATGGAACTGCCGATATATTTTACGACACAGACAAAGTTCTTTATTTTTCTATTCATCAGCATCCTGCATTTCCAGGAACAGGCGATTTACATGCTATTGGAAAAGGAAAAGGAAAGGGATTTAATATGAATATGGGCATACCACCCAATGCGGGTGACGATATATTTTTAGATGCATTTGGCCATTTTCTGCCGATTTTAAAATCTTTTAATCCAGATATCGTCGCTATATCTGCAGGTTTTGATGGGGCAGAAGAAGATCCATTATTACAATTAAACCTATCTCCAAATTCATTTTTTCAAATTGGGGAAATGATAGCCACCACTTTCACCAACACTTTTGCTGTTTTGGAAGGGGGTTATAACCCTTTCGCATTAGAAAGAGGTATTTATTCCTTTCTTGCAGGAATGAACGGACAAAAAATACCTTATTCCGTTGAAAAAAGTATTTCAGGGTTGAGAGCCTGGGAAACTTATGAGATGAATTTACATGGTGTTTTAGGCTTATTAAAACCTTATTGGAAAATATAATCTGATATGAGGCAAAAATTAGAACAGCTGTTTGAACCCCGAAGTATTGTGGTTATTGGCGCATCAGAAAGGGAAGGAAGTGCAGGAAGAATGATTATGGAAAATTTATTCCGAACAGGTTTTCCAGGCACCTTATATCCTGTGAGTTCTAAACATGCTACTATTTTAGGAATTCCAGCATTTAGTAAAGTTGGAAAAATTCCTGAACCAGCTGATTTAGCTATTTTTTGTGCTCCATTTAGGGTCATCAAACAGGTGATTGATGAGTGCGTCGAGGCAAAAGTAGGAAGTATTTTGTTTTTTGGACCCGATTTTGATATTCAAGACTCAGTGACCATTGCCTATATTAATAAGAAGTGCAGGGAAGGAGAAATCAGAATGCTTGGGCCATATAGTCTTGGTTATATTCAACCCTATAAGATGATATATGCAACGAATATGCCTGTGTCTGTTAGAAAGGGGAATTTAGCCTTACTTTCTCAAAGCGGCCCTCTTCTTGAGGCTATGTTAGATTGGGCTGGCGAGCGTGAAGTTGGATTTAGCCAGGTCATCTCTTTGGGTATTGCCAGTGATATAGATTTTGCAGATTGTATAGATTTCTTGGGAACCGATACCCAAACTGCAGGTATTTTAATATACATGGAGAATTTACCTAATGCACGCCGCTTTCTAAGTGCTGCAAGATCTTTTTCCAGAAATAAACCCATTATTATTTTAAAAGCAAATAGAAAAAATGATACCATTGATTGGAATTCATCTGTTTTAGATTGGGAAAAAGAAAAGGATTTTGCATTTGACGCCGCTTTTCAACGAGCTGGAATTATTAGAGTTGATACAATCGCCCAGCTATTTAATATGGGTTTAGCGGCAACAAATACCATCAGGCCAACAGGAAGCAATATGTTGATTTTGTCAAATATTGCTGCAGGTGGTATTTTAGCTTTGGATGCACTACTAAAAAAAGGCGGAAAACATAGTGTTTTATCACGGGAGTCTGTTGAAAAATTAAATGGGATTTTACCTCATACCTCTGCAGCAGATAGTCCTATTCATGTTGGAAATTTTGCAGAAACAATAAGATATACCGAATCTTTGAAGATTTGTTTAAATGACGAAGGAGTTGACGCTATTCTAATCGTCTATTCTGTCTATTTAAAAAATGAAGCCCTAAAAATAGCTCAAGCCATCACTCAATTAAAACCGTTGAGGAAACCAGTTTTCACTGTCTGGATGGGAGGAAATCAGGTTACTGAGGCCAGGAGAATTTTAGGAAATGCAAAAATACCTTGTTACCCTTATCCTGAAAGTGCCATTGATGCTTTTATGAAGTTGTATCAATATCATTTAGATCTTAAGCTTCTATATGAAACACCTCTTTCCATCCCTATTGATTTTAATGCCGACAAAAAATCAGCAAAAATTATCATTGAAAAGGCCCTATCTGAAAACAGATTTTTACTTTCCGAAAAAGAAGGTCATGATTTATTGATGGGATACGGATTACCTGTTATTGAAAGTTTTTTGAGTGAAACTTTAGAAAATGCTAAAGAAATTGCTCAAAAAATAGGTTTCCCAATGGTAATGAAAATAGATTCCATCGATATTTTACAAAAAACTGCTGTTGGGGGCGTTCGCTTAAATATTAGAGATTTAAATGAAATGTCAGAAATATGGACCAGCATGATGGCTAGTTGTAAAAAAGCACACCCAAATGCGGTCATAAAGGGTATTCGCATAGAGAAAATGTTAAATAAAGGCTTTGAACTTTTCATAGGTTCCTATAAAGATCCAACGTTTGGACCTTTGGTATTATTCGGAAAAGGCGGATGGGACAAGGAGGTTTTTCCCGATATTCGAGTCGGTCTCCCACCCATGAATATGGCGCTGGCGCAACAGATGGTGGAAGGAACACACCTTTTTACGCTGTTGAAAGGTTACAGAAATCAACCCGGAATAACATTAAATCAACTTTATTTATTAATTCATCGGTTTTCTTATTTGCTGATGGATTTCCCCAATATTGCTGCTGTGGAGATAAATCCATTTAGAATGGACCATGAAAGTGGCATGGCTTTGCATGTTGCCGTTAGATTACAAAAAATACCAGAGACTGAAAGTCAAAATTTTAGACATTTAGCCATTTCCCCATACCCCGGAAAAGATTATTGTTCAGATATAAAGTTACACACTGGCCAAGCCATACATTTACGCCCAATTAGACCTGAGGATGAACCCGGACTTGCTGAAATGCTCAAAAATGTTTCCAGAGAAACATTATATATGCGTTTTTTTGGTTACATACCTAAGATAAACCATACTTGGTTAACCAGATTTACACATATCGATTATGATAGGGAAATGGCTATTGTAGCGGTAGAAACGGAAATAAAAGAAGGCAAAACAACTGAAATTATTACAGGTATCGTTCGAATTATTGAAGATGCCTGGCGGGAATCAGCAGAATATTCTATTTTGGTTGCAGATAACTGGCAAGGTCATGGTTTGGGAAATATTTTAACTGATCATATTTTAGAAATAGCGAGGAAAAGAGACATTAAAAAAATTGTGGCTTCTGTATTACCAAACAATGAATCAATGATTAAACTTTTCATTAAAAAAGGATTTACCCTTGATAAAAAATATCCAGATGTTTATGAAGCTTTTTTAAACCTTAAATAAGCTTTCTGATTTGATTACATAAACCGTATATTGTAAAAAAATATTTCATGGTAGCCGTTAAACCTTTATTTCTAGCTCTTTCTCTATCTCTTTTATCAATACTTGTTTTTGGTCAGGAAAACAAGATGGATTTTGAAAAATACGATCCCCCTTCATCCTTAAAAGTACCTGAACATCCCTTGACTAAATCAAAATTTCCCTTTGTGGATCTGCATAGTCATCATTGGAATATGGCTACTCAGGATATAAGTATTTTGTTAAAAGAAATGGACGCTTTGAATATGCAGGTATGCATTAACCTTAGTGGCAGGGGCGGAAATGCATTGAAAGGAATGGTTGAAAATGTTAAGAAATATGGGGCTGAAGACAGAATTGCTATTTTTACAAATGTGAGTTTTAATGGCATAGAAGAAAGCGATTGGACATCAAATGCCGTAAAACAGCTTGAGTTTGATATTCAAAATGGCGCAAAAGGTCTTAAAATTTTTAAAAGTTTAGGACTTAGCACCAAAGATAAAGCTGGAAATCGAATAACTATTGATGATCCCCGATTAGATCCTATTTGGGCCAAATGTGGTGAACTTGGTATTCCGGTTTTGATTCATTCCGCAGACCCAGCCCAATTTTGGGAACCCTTTGACGAAACAAATGAGCGATGGTTAGAGCTTAAAACCCATCCGGGAAGAAAAAGAAGTGATACTGATCCTGCTCCTTTTTCAACCTTAATTAAAGAGCAGCATCATGTTTTCCAGAAACATCCAAAAACAACTTTTATTAATGCTCATTTCGGATGGATGGCAAATGACCTCGACTCTTTATCTCGATTCTTAGACGCATTTCCCCATGTAAATGTTGAATTTGGCGCTGTTATTGCAGAATTAGGCAGGCAGCCAAGGCGCGCAGGTGCTTTTTTTGAAAAATATCAGGATCGTATTCTATTCGGCAAGGATGCCTATAATCCAGAAGAATATTTTACCTATTTTAGAGTTTTGGAAACTGCCGATGAGTATTTTCCATATTATAAAAGATACCATGCCTTTTGGAAAATGTATGGGCTAAACCTGCCAGACAAAATTTTGAAAAAGATTTATTATCAAAATGCGGTTAGAATAGTAGGTTTAAAAAAAGATGGTTTTGAAAAATAAATGATTGAAAATATGAAATCTAGAGGATTTAATTTGGGGTTATTCCTGATTTTTTGGGTTGGAAATATGTTGGGGCAATCTTTTACTCCTGAATCTGTTCCCAATGTAAAAATTCAAAATAATAGCTATATCAGTGATCCATCTAAAATTTTAGATGAAGCTACTTATAACCAAATTAATACAACCTTATCTTTTTTAGAAGATAGCGTTGGAAGTGAAATTGCATTAGTTTTATTACCTTCTATTGGAGAATTAGTTCCAAAGGACTTTGCTTATGATTTATTTAAGTTATGGGGTATAGGTGCAAAAGGAACAGATAACGGCTTACTCATTCTTTTTGTGCTAGATCAAAAAAGAGTGGAATTTGAGGTGGGAAATGGATTGGAAGCCGTTCTGCCTGATGCCATCTGCAAACGAATAATTACCAATGAATTAATTCCTTCTTTTAAAAATGAAGTCTATGGCGAAGGATTTATAAAGGGCATTGCTGCCATTTCCGAAATTCTTCAAAATCCCAATAATGCTTTAGAAGATATAGAAAATTCTAATAACGGGGATTCCTCCTTTTTTTTGAAAGCCTACAGCGCAGTTGCCGCCTTTATAAATGGCCTAATTTTATTGTTATTGGGCAGAAGTGTGAAACGAAATGAGACACCTTATAATAAATATCATGCCTTTAAAAAATATAATATTTTCCCCCTTGTTTTTATTTTCCCCTTCCCATTTATAGGTATATTATGGTATGTAAGAAGGCAAATGAAATTACTGCGAAATACCCCCCCACCAGAAGAACATGGAGTTGAATTAAGAAAAGAAGAGACCGGCGCCTCTTCATCATTTCTGAATTCCGGACAAGCAAAAGAGGTTGAATTGGGTGTTTCTGAATACGATGTTTGGGTTGGTGAAGGAGTAGAACCAACCATTTTACGTTATTTAAAATCACCAAAAAGTTATACAAAATGTGCTTCCTGTAATTTCCAAACAGAGAAATTAACAAGTTCAAATGTAATAAGAGAGGCAACTTATAATTATTCAGGAGAAGAACTGCTCCGTTATTCTTGTTTACATTGCGGTAATACCAGTGAGAAAATAAGAACAATTCCCAAAAAGGTAAGAAGTAGTTCAGGAAGTTCAGGGGGTGGCCGCTCTGGCGGCGGAAGTTGGGGCGGAGGAAGAAGCAGTGGCGGTGGAGCTGGCGGAAGCTGGTAAGTTTGTTTTAATACTTAAGGGTGAATAAGTAAGCCGCAAGTTTAGGGTTTCTACCAGAAGATGCTTTCCCCTTATTGCGTTGAACTCTTTGAAATCATTAGCCCTTTGTATTTCATCAATTGATTCCTTGCTAACTGTCAAAACGAATAACGCAATGAATGATGTCGTTAAATGTCTTCCGATATTTGATTTATTGTATTTATTTAAATAAACGAACTAAACGATTCCTTCCACTAAATCTTTAACTAAAAAAGGACCTTCATAGACCAATCCAGTATAAATTTGAATAAGGGAAGCACCAGCCTTTAGCTTTTCATTAGCATCAGCAACCGAGGCAATTCCGCCAACCCCGATCATTGGCAAAGTACCCTTTGTTTTTTCAAAGACATAAGCTATGATTTCCGTTGATATTTCTCTTATAGGTTTGCCACTTATTCCACCTGCTCCAAAATTTTCAACTTCCAATTTATTTGTTGTAAGTTTATCTCTACCCGAAGTGGTATTAGAAATAACTAATCCATGACATTTAGTAATTTGCACAACCTCAATAATATCGTCAATTTGTGAAAATGCTAAGTCTGGCGCAATTTTAAGTAAAATTGGTTTTTGAATCAATTTTTCATCATTAGCCCGCTGCAAAGCTGATAAAATAAAAGTTAGCGGTTCCTTTTCTTGCAAAGCCCTCAGGCCAGGGGTATTTGGAGAACTGACATTCACCACAAAATAATCGACAAAAGGATATAATTTTTCAAAGCAAAAAAGGTAATCGTCCACCGCATTTTCGTTAGGGGTATCTTTATTTTTCCCAATATTTCCCCCAATAATCAATCCTTTAGGACGTGAAAAAGATTTCAATTGGTTAACGAGATAATCAACACCCAGGTTATTAAAACCCATTCTATTCAAAAGTGCGTTATCCTTTGGCAAACGAAATAATCTGGGTAAATCATTTCCATTTTGAGGACGTGGTGTGACGGTGCCTAACTCAATAAATCCAAATCCCAGTGTTGGCATAACATCGAGATACTCTCCATTTTTATCAAAGCCTGCTGCCAAGCCAATTCTATTTTGAAAGGAAATATTGCAAAATGATATGGGATCTCTTGAAATACCCGCTTTACAATAAGATTTAAAAGCCCAACCTAAAAATGGGATTTTTAATAAAAATCTAAATAAAAAAAGAGTTATTGCATGTGCTTTTTCTGGAGAAAAAAGGAATAATAAGGGCTTGACAAAGATTTTATACAACATGAGATTAATTTTCAACAATTAAATAAATTAAAGAACGCGAAGTTGAAAACCATTCCCATGAATATTTACAATTTCAATATTGACATCTTCCTTTAATAATTTTCTAAGTTTAGTTACAAATACATCCATAGATCGCGCTGTAAAATAGGTGTCATTGCCCCATATTTTAATGAGTGCTTCTGCTCTTACTACTACATTATTCATATTATCCGCAAACAGACAAAGGAGCGCTGATTCACGTGGAGATAGTTTAACCTTTTCCTCTGGATTTTTTGCCTTAGCATAAGTAAGAATACGCAAATCAGCATCATAGTGATAATCACCAATAATATAATATCTATTAACCTCTTTGGATGCTGGTTTTTCAGGTATATTGACTCTTTTTCTTTTTAAAATAGCATTGATACGCAAAAGTAATTCTTCGGAATTAAATGGCTTGGTGATATAATCATCTGCACCTATTCTAAATCCTTCCAGGACATCGGCCTTTAAAGATTTAGCCGTTAAAAAAATCAAAGGCATGGAAGGATCAGCCGTTAATATTTCCCTGGCTAGGGTAAAACCATCTTTTTCAGGCATCATTACATCAAGGATACAAATATCAAATTTTCCATTTTGAAAAGTGTTCCAACCTTTCATCCCATCATTGGCCAAAGTAACTTCATATTCGTTTAATTCCAGATAGGCACTTAGCACATCTCCAAAATTCTGGTCATCCTCAACTAAAAGAATTTGGTTTTTCATACTATTTGGTTTTAAAATGAAAGAATGATAATTCAATTAAAGGGAAAATATAATATAAAACTACTTCCCTTTCCTAATTCACTGCGAACATCAATTTTACCTTTGTGAGCCTCCACCATTGTTTTGACATAACTTAATCCGAGTCCAAAACCTTTCACATTATGAATATTGCCTGTTGGAACTCTATAAAATTTATCGAAAATAAACTTTCTTACCTCTCTGCTAAGTCCGATTCCTTCGTCTTTTACAATAATCTCTAAACCTTTATCTACATTTCTTGTAAAAACCGTTATGTGCGGTTTTTGATGAGAATATTTATTTGCATTATCCAATAAATTATTAATAATATTTGACAAATGGGTTTGATCCCCTTTTACAACGGCCTCTGATGCGTTCAAAAAACCTTTTACAGAGCCTTCTCTAGTCTCAACTTGAAGGGAAATATTTTCAATTGCGGCAAGTATAAGGTCATGCATATTTACAGAAGACCATTTTAAATTAAAATCCTTTTTATCCAGAAGTGCCATTTGCAGTACTTTTTCTACTTGCTTGTGCATGCGGATATTCTCTTGCTTGATAATTCTGGAGAAACGTAAAATTTTCTCTTCATTTTTCAAAACGACAGGATTATTCAATGAATCTGCCGCCAGAGAAATAGTTGCAATGGGGGTTTTAAACTCATGAGTCATGTTGTTAATAAAATCGGTTTTCATTTCTGACAACTTCTTTTGAGTGAAGATGATAAACAAAGTATAACCGAAACAAATTAAAATTATGCCGGTGAAAAATAAAGTTGCCACCAGTGTTTTACCTAAAGATCTAAGAATAATGGCATTTTTATTGGGGAAAAATATCCTTAACTCCCCTGGAACTGGACGTTCTCTGGGGAAAATATTAACTCTATACGCCGTATTCTCTTCTCCTGTATTTATATATTCTGGTAAAATATTCTCCTTCTCCTTTTCGTAATTAAACAATTCACCATCAAGAATAACGAAACTTCCCTTTTCAAAGCCATAAATTCCATAATGATACCTATAACTTGGAATTTGATTATTTATACCTCTAATAGCCAGCTCTTCTCTAAGAACCCTATTCAAATAATCAATATTAATTCGATTCTCTAAATTTTTATCTTTTTCTTTTGAGCCAAAGGGATTAAAAGTAGGAACATTGCTATTGGGATATTTTTCGTTCATAGAGGACAGAAAAAGATCTTTCTCTTCATCCAATTCCAGTTTTTTAGCCACTTCATTTAGCGCGCTGAAAACATTTTTCTCAAATCGATCTGTATTAACTTCCGTTGCTGACTGAATGAGTCTTATTTGTGACCACAAGACACCTATAATGGCAAAAGCCATAAGACCGATAATACCAAGAATGACCTTTTTATTCATACATTAAAGCGTAAACCTGACAATAAATCCACCTGAAGCATCAGTCCTTGGAAAGCCTGCCGAAGTTTTAGGTCTATTTTTCCTATAATCAAAGAAAAGCCTTAGAGATAGTTGTCTACTAATTTTATACTCTGCTGAAGGAGAAAAAGTTAGGGAATAGTTACCTCTTGTAGGCTCAATAATACCCTGATCTAAAAGGTGATTAAAAGTAACATCATCCCGCATACTTAAATTAAAGGTAATGTCCAGATCATTTCCTTGTGAGGCTGTATTTCTACCCGCAGGATCATTATTTCCAATGGGTGAAGAGGGCTTAGGAATCAAACTACTTCCTCCTTTCTTTTTAGAACCTGTAAGAAAAGGAATATCTATATTTCGAAGTAAATAACCAAATCCAATGACAAATTCCTTACTTCTTGTTTCAGATAGTTGATTACTGACAAAACTCATGGCAAGTAAGCGGTTTATCTTATAATTTACATTTAAGGACATACCATTTTTCAGGGTTGCATCAACCGCAATTAAGGGAGAAAATCCTTCTTGAATGGCCACCTCAGGAATTTCTAATCTTGCATAGAAATTACCATTTAATTCATTCAATGCACCCGTACTTTGCGTGCGAATAAAATCAAGTCCGGAGTTAAAACGACTCACAGTTAAGGTAGATTTATACCCATGAGTCAAGCTAAAATTTTGAAATAATTCACTAAACATTGGCAGTTTTGCCAATCCATTGTATTGCAATCTCCAGTTAATATTAGGTAATAGTCCAAAGATATCTAAAGGAATCGTTTTAGCATCGGCCCCAGTATAAGCCGCAATAAAAGCAGGGATCAAAACATCTTGCTGAGTGCGTCCATATCCATAGGAAAAGCCATTTTTTGCTAAGGTTGTATCAAGATGAATACCAGAACCTAAGCGTTGGGAAATAGCTATTCGATTGGTTTCAAATTGTTTGAATAGGTTTACCAAATCGTCTTTATCTTGATTAAACAACGTGTTTAATGCCGAATAACTCATAGTCATCGTACCTATATCCTTTGGTATTGCATGTGAAAATACAGTTGAATTATTGAGGGTTGTATCTTTGAAGAATTGGGAATGATTGCTTGAGAAGTTTTTATTAAACTCAAGTTCAATTCTAAACTCCTTAAATGGTTCTATTGTTAAACGACCATCGTAATTTTCTGCTCTTGACTGAGCAACTTCCTGATTAAGAAAAACACTGGAAGAAATCCATCCTTTTTTTGCAATTTGGTTTAGGCAATCCGTTGCGGTATAATTTTCAGCATCGCTTAATTCACTAATTTTAGGTTGCAAACCAGCAACAAAATCCCATCCAGGACCTTGAAAATCAGGCCCCATGCCCATTAACTTAGCTGCAGGCATGAAGCCTGGCACCACAGTAGTTCTTTGTAAAGTGTAATTAAATCTGGCTCTTCGAAGTAGTAAAAAAGGTCTTATAAACATTCTTTCTGCCATACTTGGCTCAGAACCCTTTTTTCCTTTTTCTTCTGGTTCCGCTTGTTGTTCTTGATCTTGATTTTCGCCTTTACCTTTTTTTGTTTTTGTTACTGGGGCTCCTCTGTCTATTTTCCTTAAATAAGGAATCTTGCTATATATAGCCTCGAAATTAAAGTCAATATTTGCCTGAATATTTTGGCTGTTCCGAATTTGATTACCTAAACTATCCAAATTTAGCGCAGCGGCATTCCAACCATATTGACCTTGATATTGAACCCTGGAAGTAATCCAATCCATCAAAGGAATGACCCTAAAAGGAAGGGTATATCCTAATGTAAAGGAATGTTGATATGACTTTGCACGACCGAATTGTTGAATATTACTCCAGATACTATCTTTTCTAATTTTTGCTGCCTTTTCGAGGGTGTTATTCTCCAATAGCCTAACTTCATCAGGTTCATCAATGACAGAAAAAGTAGACGCTGAAAAAGTAAATTTAATTGCTTTTGTCAAATCCCAGTTTAAACTATATTCTCTGTCCCAGGAAAAACGCTTATTAAAAAAAGTATTATATCTGTCTTCAAGTCCTGTAAACCGATAGCGGGTAGTATTAAATAACCTTGCCATTTGGGTTCCAAAAGTGAAGGAGTTGGGTAGCGGATTAAAATTAATTTCTGAAATCCATTTTAACGCACTCCCTTTTAAATTTTTAAAGGGCTCAATAAAATCACCTTTTCTGGAGAAAGCATAATTGAGCGAGCCTGTTCTTCGCACACTAGCATCAAATTCTATCAGCGGACTTCGTTTATCTGTTTTTGTAAAGGCATAATTAAAAGAAAAATTAGAAATATCCCAGGGAGCTGGTTTACTGGGTTGCCCACTTAACCCTCCAGTTCGTTCCTTCCGAATATTGGTAAAATTATACCCTTGAATCGAATTTATTTCCCTTGAAAGCCTTTTAATAGAATCTCTGTCAGCCAGAGAGGGGAATGTAGGTAATTTATCTTTAAGTCTGATGTCGAGATCAAACGGATCGAATTCAGGCGTCGTGAAATTAGTAGAATACTGCGCATAAAGGGGTAATTTCAATCCCCAGGAAGCAGGCAGAAATTTGTTTAATTCTATTGAACCAGAAACATCAAAACCAGTAATAGACTCCCTGTTTCTCTGTAAGACTCTTTGATCTATAGCGCCAAAACCAATAGAGGCATAATTACCTGCAAAACTAACATTTCCAAGATCAGCCAATTGCATATCCAAACGACCAATAGCAGCTACACCACCTCTTTCATCCAGACCAGTAAGTCTAAATTCGTTCACCCAAATTTCCACATTGACAGGACTAATCTGACCACCTTTCCTATTTCTAACCCCAATCATAGCAATTTTTGCTAGGCCCAGACTAGGATTTCCTTTGATGCTTATTTTATGTTGCAGTTCGGGATTTCCAATTGTCCCTGTTCCATCTACAATTTGCCCATATTCATCAGTAAGGGAAAAGCCCGCATCATTTCGTCTAATTTTCAGGTCAGTAAATAAAGAAAGAGCGACATCAAACTCATTTTCAGGCCTCCAGACTTCTTGCTTATATTCATCGCTGATAATATTGGCAGATAATTTTGTTGCATCTGAAAAACGAACAGGAATCTCATATTCGTAATAATTATTTTTAAAATCAGTACCAATTCTAATGAAAACAGAAACATCGCCATCATTTAAATTTGGACCAACTATTTTTTCAGCATGGACAAATGCCTTAATACGATCATAAACGCGCATATCAAGACCTACATTTTTAAATACTGCTTTTTCTTCCCTTTCACACAATCCCTTAATTTTCATCGTTAGCGATTGCTCATTTTGTAAGGTATTAAAGACCCCCAGAGCCTGCTGCCGCTGAATGCCAACAGGCAATACGTAGCTAAATGGTTTTCTGTTACTATTTTCTTCGATATTTACCGCATCCACATCAAACTGAGTTTGAGCATCACATGGAACATTATCTTGCTCATTTAGATCTTGTGAATACCTTCGCCATTGATTACGAACCAATTCCAAACGAGCAAATCTGAAAGTCACCTGACTTTCAAATCCATGCAAATACATTCTCATAAAACGAATAGACCTAAAATCCTTTATGCCTCCAACAGCAATTTTATCATTACCATTTAAAGGAACCCGAAGTCTGTACCAGATTCTTTCCCCGTTATCACTTACGATGCGGTCTGTTACAAATGGGGTTCTATTTACATCAATTTCTCTTGGATTTAATGGGTCTGCCAGAATAGGGATTTTATATTGAAAATAGGCTTCTGTTTCATTTAGGGTATTATCTCTGTTTAAATCTTCCGCATCAGGCACATTTGTGGCAGACTGCAGTTGATTTCCTCCTGTATTTGATTTTGAGTTACCCTCTGGCCCATTAAAATCCTTGTATCTGGATAATAAATCAGTACTTTGTGAAAAACTTGGGTCATTAAAATTTCTAAAATTATCAGCAGCTGGATCAGATTTTAATTTCTCTGATGCACGAGGATTTGATTTTGCTACACTTGATAAATAAGGTGCAAATTTTTGTACTTCTGTTGCATCATTCATACCATCAAGACCAATATCCTGAGCTAAGCGGGATGCCTCATCAATATCAAAAGCATTGGTAATTTGCTGAGCAACTGGAATTACCGACCAGTTGGTATTATCAGTTCGTCGGCTTGGATTTAATGGAGCAGGAAGTCCATTTTCAAAAAACTTACGAGAATCTCTCAAAATATCTTCTGATACATTCCCTAAATTAATATATAATTCACCTTGTTTTTTTTCATAATCTTCCACCGCTTTTTTTGGATCGGCAGGATCTAAAAATGGGCTCAGCACCCAAAACTCCAGAAACTCAATATTAGAAGACTGAAAATCATTGGTATTTAAAGCCCTCATTACACCACCCCATCTTGACCCAGGATTATCTAAAACCATAGAATCACCAATAAATTTGCTGCCTTTCGTTATTCCTGGATAGCCACCAGGTATATCAAAATTATACGGACCTCTATTTTCCGGATAATAGGTCATATCAAAGGTAGGGATATTAGGAAGTTGATTTGGAGCAATTTGAGCATTTGGAAATACCTCAATCTGCGGAACTTGACTCGTATAAGGGTTTTTTGTATCTTCAGCAGTACCTCTGGCACCTAAATCAATTCTATACCAGCTTAATTTTGCTCTATTTGACCCATAACGGAGATCATTTACCAAAGATGCTTCCGGAAATAAAGGGTTATTATTAAACGCATCATTTTGAGGAACAGAAGCTAAGACCCAATTGGTTACAGGTTGTCTTAGATCCAGACTACTGGCACTTCCCTCAAAATCGTCGATATAAACTACACCGCCTTTATCTTTATTATTTTGGTTAATAGCCCTGGAATGGCCTGGTCTGATTAAAGCTGTTTCGGCTGTAAAATTGATAGAAGACTTTGCTTTCGTGCTAATTCCTGGAAGAGCATCTACGATTTTTGTTAAAAGAGCTGATTCCCTTGATATGCCGACATCAAAACCATACATGGAATTATTAATAGGGTCTTCCCCAATATTTACTTTTTGGGTAAAAGGTCTTTCAAATAATTTTAAGGCTGTGGCGCCAAGATTAAAATTTTTATCAACAGCATAATCAGCCCTGACGCCGAACATACTTTTTGTCTGGAAATTAAACAGACCATTATCTTCATAGCTTACATTGACAGGAATTCCAGAATTAAGAATGGCATCATTTAAAATTCTTACTCTACCAATATTGTAATCAATTTCGTAATCGACTCCCTCTCTTAAAGTTTGTCCTCCGCCACTCACTGTAACTGAACCTGGAGGTATATTAAATGCACCTAATGATATTTCAGAGGAAACACTAGATTTATAATTTCCTTTTATGACAAACCTGTTTTTTTCCTGAAATTCCTGAGCCAGGAAAAGAGTCTTTGAATAAAGTTCAGGAAAAGTATATTTTGCACGAAGTCCGGCATTTTCTATTTGTTTACCTAAAGAGCTTCCAAAAGGTTCCAATACAGGAAACATGACTCTACCATTAGAAAGATTTATAGTCAAACCCGGCACAAAGTCAAATATACCATCGGGCGTAGGGTCACCCTGAGTATTTAATTTATCGACGTTAAAAACTCTAAGTAAAGGTCTTCCGGCAAGATTTGTTTCCGGTAAAAATCTTTTTAATCCTTTTCCTGGATCTTCATAAAAAATATCCAGACGAAACTCATTCTGATCAATCTGAACGGCACCAATGGGATAAATATTTTTCATCATTAAATCCCAGGTAGGCACGTCGGTCGTTTGAGTGGTACTTTTCAACATTTTCACAAAGAGAACTGTCAGAGAAGAATCCGGCTTTGTATTTTCAGAATTATTGGCTAATTCTCCAACCTTAAAAGTTTTCCCATTATAGGTATATTGATAAGAAACACCGACCACTTGATCAGGCTGCACATTAATATTTAACGTAACAAAGCCAAGTTCTGCGTGCACATTATACTCACTTGGTCTTAATTTCCTGGCACTAACTTTTTCAAAATCTCTGGATTGATTTAATTTAAACTCCGATTGAAGAATAGAAACTGCATTATCAATCTGCCTGATTCTTGGATCACTTATAACCCGATTATATAAATTATTGGAACTATTGTCAGGAAGTGGCTTACCCGTCAGGTCTTTAGGCGCAAATGCAGTCTGAACAGGAACGGCAACTGGATTAACCATGATTTCGGGCTCACCTAAATCGGCAAGAGCTACAATATCTCTTACATTATCGACCTCATTTCTATCATTTGTCAACCAAACCTCAATATTTTCAAGTTTAAACAAACTACGGATTTGAGGTAAATTTTCAAGAGCAGGTTCAAAAGCACTTCGGTTATAATGTGAGAGAAAAAAATGTCGGTTCTCATCATATTGATCTGCCCGAACTTCAAATTCCTGAACCTGACTTCCTCCCTGAGTTTGAATATTTTTCCTTTGAGAACGTTGCTGAGAAGCTATTGCAGTAAGGCGAAGATGACCAAACTGAAGTTCCGTTTTAAGCCCAAAAAGACTTTCCGCCCCTTGAATCAAGGAACCTCTCAAAGGTAAGCTTACATTTCCTGCCTCAATTTTCTTAACTATTTCATCCTCATTAAATAAATCACTATTATAGTTGAGTTTTATAACTTGTTTGTCAACATCGAAAGTAGCATTCGTATTATAATTAGTTGCCAGATTCAATTTATCTCCAATCTTTCCTGTAATATTCATTTGAATATTCATATCGAAATCAAAAAGAAGTTGTTTTCTTCCTGCTTCAATAATAAAAGGATTTTCCATACTTTGGTAATCCATACCAAAAGTTAGATCTACCCCACCCTGAGGGCGAATATCTATAGAATTACCTCCAAAAAGACGATCTATTAGACTGGCTTTGACATCAATAGTGGATAAAGGATTTAATGAGCCGGAAGCATTTTCCGTACCTATACCTGCTAATTGTCTAAAATATTTTTGATAATCCTCTACCTCTCTCTTTTTCAAATATTGATCGAACGACATATAAGAAGGGTATTTAAAATCATCCTCCCCAATTTTTTCTGTCATAATATATCTGTTGGTAACTGGGTCATAAGTGACCTTTTTATCAATAACAGATGGATCTTTTAAATCAATAATATTTTGAGGTTTAGCTATGCTAAAATTATCTTTACGTTCTTTAATCGGCGGTAATGTATCCTTATTGACCTTATACTTCAGAGGAGCCAAATATCGGCTTAAATAAGGGTTAGGTTTCCCCCAAAAGGGTAAGCTACCTCCAGAAAGATTTTGAAAAGCGATTACTCCTAAAAATAAAACGAATAATACGATTGCTGAATACTTCATGTTAAACAAAGGAAAAGTCGTTTAAGGTGCAAATTTCAGCCCCTTGTATTATTAAATAAATATTTTCACTCATTGGGAAAGACCCTTAAGTGCCTTTTTAATTAGATCTTCCACATTCTCCGTGGGGGTCGAATCCTGTAAAATTTGTTGAATAGCTTTTTGGACTATGACCCGGCTAAATCCTAATGCTACCAAAGCGGATAACGCTTCATCTCTAATTGTATTGTATGAAGGGTTATTAGAAAATGGTACTTCCCCACTGTCTTTGATTATTTTATCTTTTAAATCCAAAATAATTCTTTTGGCGGTTTTTGGCCCAATTCCCTTTGCCTTCCTGAATATTTCATCCTGCTCATTTAAAATAGCCGCTCTGATTTCATCAGGAGGAATAGAGGAAAGAAGTACTTGAGCGGTAGTGGGACCCACCCCATTGACACTGATTAGTAAACGAAAAAGAGCTCTTTCCTTTTCATCAGAAAAACCATAAAGGGTATGACTGTCTTCCTTTATATATTGGTGTGTCAGTAATAAAGTAGAGGGAATATCTTGTAATTGAGAATAGGTATTTAAACTAATAAAAACCTGATATCCTATTCCACCCGTTTCTAAAACAACAAAGGTTGGACACTTAAAAGTTATTTTACCTCGAAGGTGAGTAATCATGGTATAATTTTGAGAAACAGTTGCAAAGGTAAAAAAACAATCACTATGTAAAAGAATTTCCTACAAAGCATATCTTTACGTTTTAAATAAAAATATGGAAAACACCAAAATAAATATCCTTCTCCTGGGAAGTGGCGGTCGGGAACATGCTTTAGCATGGAAAATTAAAGAAAGTGAACGCTGTCAACAATTATTTATTGCTCCTGGCAATGCAGGAACTCGTTTACACGGACTAAATGTTCCATTAAGTTTATCAGACTTTAATGCTATCAAAACCCTGGTTCTTAAAGAAGATATTAAAATGGTCATCGTCGGCCCAGAAGAGCCTCTGGTAAAAGGTATAGTTGATTTTTTTGAGGCAGATTCTTCTCTGTCCCATGTTTTTGTGGTTGGTCCTTCGGCAAAAGGAGCTCAGTTAGAAGGTAGTAAGGCTTTTGCTAAAGAATTTATGGCAGCCCAGTCTATACCAACAGCTGCTTATCAAGCCTTTACCTCAGAAACCTTAGCCGAAGGTCTCGTTTTTCTTTCTGAAAATACCGGTCCTTATGTACTTAAAGCTGATGGATTGGCAGCTGGCAAAGGAGTTGTTATTTTAACCGATGTAGCTGAAGCAAAAGCTGAATTAATAGCCATGTTAAGTGGAAAATTTGGCGCCGCTTCTTCCTGCGTTGTTATCGAACAGTTTTTAAGCGGTATAGAATTCTCCGTATTTGCCCTGACTGATGGTAGCAGGTATATCCTTTTCCCAGAAGCTAAAGATTACAAAAAGGTAGGAGAAGCCGATACGGGTTTAAATACAGGCGGTATGGGTGCAATTTCTCCTGTTCCCTTTTTTGATGCCACCATGATCCAAAAAGTTAAATCCCGTATTATTGAACCTACTCTTAAAGGACTTCAGGAAAATCATATTTCTTATAAAGGTTTTATCTTTTTTGGTCTCATCTCCGTTAAAGGAGAGCCCTTTGTAATTGAATATAATTGCCGTTTAGGCGATCCGGAAACCGAGGCTATTATTCCTAGATTGAAATCTGATATTGTTACCCTGTTTTTTGATTTACATAACCAATCCCTAGGAAAAAAACCAATTGAAATTGATGAAAGGTTTGCAGCTACAATCATGTTAGTTTCGGGTGGTTATCCAGGAGAATATGAAAGTAATTTACCTATAACTTTACCAACCGTTTCGCCAACATCCTTCTTGTTTCACGCTGGTACAGGCGTGAATGAACTAGGAGAAATTATAACCAAAGGAGGCAGAGTTTTAGCTATCACTTCCCTAGATTTAAACAAGAAAAAGGCTGAAGAAAAAAGTAGAGTCCTTGCAGATCAGATCTTTTTTAAAAACAAATATTATCGGAAGGATATTGGATTTGACCTTTAAGCTTTTTAAAACAATCTTTCCATTAATAATTCGTTATTATTGGTAATTTGAATCCGTTTTAAACAAATCAGATATATTTTCTAATTTTGCCCTTCGAAAAGAGAATTATCAACTAAACTATACATTACTATGTATTTTCTTAAAGTTATTTTATTTCCCATTTTATTTCTTGTTTTATCTTTTCATTTTGTCAATGCTCAAAATGATACAGATGTATTATTTACGGTAAATAATAACCCAGTTACCGTTGGAGAATTTAAATATATTTATTCCAAAACAAATGGAACAAATGCCAATTTTTCTAAATCTTCCCTTCAAGAATATCTAGACCTATATATTAAATTTAAACTAAAGGTTCAAGAAGCTAAGACCTTAAAAGTAGATAATTTACCCGACATTAAAGAGGAATTATTAGGCTACAGAAGACAATTGTCTGATTCTTATATTTTAAATAAGGAAGTCACTGGCACATTGGTACGAGAACTTTATGATCGTTCTCTGGAGGATATTGATATCAGCCATATTCTATACACCATCTCTGAAAGTACCCCAAAAGATGATTCAATTAGCGCCAATAAATTCTTAATGGATCTTTATGCAAAATTAATTAATGGGGCTGACTTTGAAGAATTTGCCAGAAATTATAGCTTAGATAGATCTTCAAAGACTAATAGTGGACATATCGGATTTATTAATGTTCCTTTCCCAAATGGTTTTTACGATTTAGAAACTGCCGCATATTCCATGTCTCCCGGAGATATTTCTAAGCCTATTTATACACCAGCAGGCCTGCATCTTTTGAAGGTAAACGCCAGAAGACCCGCACGGGGCGAAATCGAAGGTGCTCACATTTTAATTAGAAAATCTGGTGATGGTGAAAATCCATTTACCCCAAAAAATAAAATAGATAGTATCTATAGTTTATTGCAATCTGGTTCTGCTTTTGAAAAATTAGCTACCACTTACTCGGAAGATGATAAAACAGCAAATAAAGGTGGTTATATTGGCGTTTTTGGAATAAATAAATACGAACAAGCTTTTGAAGACGCCATTTATAAAATCGAAAAGGATGGAGAATACAGCCAACCCATACAAACCAATTTAGGCTGGCATATCATTAAACGAATTTCCAGAAAAAATATTCCTAATTTTGAAACGTCAAAATCAAATCTGGAAGCCGCAGTTCGCCAAGATCAACGGTTTGCTTTTGCCAAAGAAAATATGTTTAATCACATTAGGTCAAATGCTGGATTTGTTGAAAATAAAGAGGCTTTATTACAAATGGTTCCATTTGTAAATGATACTTTCTACACCTTCCGTTGGAAAATACCAACTCAGCTTCCATCGGAGACCCTTTTTACCTTGGCGAATAAAACCTATACCTTGATTGATTTTGCTCAATATCTTGAAAAATCATCTCGATTACGCTTCCGTTTAAATCAGCAAGATCCAATTCCATCGATGCTTACTAAATTATATGAAGGCTATCTTGAAGATGAAACATTAAAACTGGAGGAAAGCCAACTAGAAAAAAAATATCCAGAATTCCAACATTTATTAAGAGAATACGAGGAGGGCATTTTACTTTTCGAGGTAACGCGCCAAACTGTTTGGGATAAAGCAAGCCAGGATTCTGCAGGTCTGGCGAATTTCTATAAATTAGTCCAGGGAAAATACACCTGGAATGAAAGAGCATTATCAACTCGATATACACTGAAAGCAAGCGCAAAAGATCAAATCGCCCAAATACGTGATTTTGCAAAAACGCATAAAAAAAATGAAGTTCTTGTGCGTTTTAATAAGGACGACAATGAAATAATTAGCGCCGAAGAAATTACTATTGAAAAAGATAAATCTCCAGAAGCAAGTCAGTTAGGACCTCAATGGAAACAAGGCCAGATATCCAATGCCACATTAAATTCTAATACCAACGATATGGAATTTATCAAAATTGAAAAAATCCTTCCGGTAAGCCCAAAAGCATTGGATGAATCTAAAGGATATATTATAGCTGATTATCAAGATTTTCTTGAAAAAGAATGGGTAGATAATCTGAAGAAAAAATATCCGGTACAGGTAACAAAAAATATTTTTGAAGGACTAGTTAAGCAATGATTTATTTAGGCAAGTTTTTATTCCCTTGTATTGTGCTCCTGTTGGTTTATTCCTGTCAGGAGAATAATGAACAGAACGCGGACAATTTTCTTTTAGCGCGCGTCTATAATAAATCTTTATATATCAAAGATCTGGAAGGCATGTTTCCCCCAGGAACTTCTACTTATGATAGCTCTCTCATAACCAATGCATACACCCAACGTTGGTTAAGAGAGGCCGTTTTGTTGTATGAAGCTGAAAATAACCTTTCAAAAGATTTAAATGTTGACAGGCTTGTTCGTGATTACAGATCTTCACTGGTTCGTAATAATTATGAGCAAGTACTCTTGGAACAATTAATGGAAACAGAAATTTCAAAATCTGAACTATCCACTTTCTATGAAAAAAATAAAATTCAATATCAACTCGATAACCCGATTATAAAAGGTTATCTCTTAGAGGTTCCTAAAATTATATCTATAAGGGATAGTTTGAAATTATTATGGAAAAATCCAAATGAAGCTAATTTGGCGCGCTTAAAAACTATTTGTGAAGAATATGAGCTCTCTTATTTTCTTGACATAAATAAATGGAATGAGTGGGATAAGCTAGCCGTTCATTTACCCAGGAATATTGGTTTTGACGAATTTTCCAGGAAGGGAAAGGATTTTACCATTCAGGATGGCGAATTTGAAATTTGGGTTAAAATAATGGACAGTAAAAAGCCCCAAGAAATTCCACCTATTGATTATGTAGAAGAACAACTTAAAAGAATGCTTCTTTTAAGCAGAAAAACAAAGCTGCTGGAGGAAAAAAAGGAGGATATGTACGAAATTGCCAAACGTAAAGGTCAAATTGAGGTTTTTTACCTGAAGTAAAATTTTAAGCCCCTCTATGGTAATTAACCAACTATTCCTTTCATCTTTGTGTCTTTAAAAGTTAATACTCAATTTCATGTTAAAATATATTTTATCTCTATTAGTATTCATTACCTGTTTCCCTGCTTTCAGTCAGGTTCAGGTGATGGACAAAATTATTGCAACCGTCGGAGGTGAACTTATCCTACTTTCTGAATTGGAAGAGCAATTTGCTCTCGCTCTTTCTCAAAAAGGAGATATACCTCAAAATGCCCGTTGTGGAATATTAGAGCAATTGTTAACCAGTAAATTACTGATAAACCAATCTAAATTAGACAGTATAGAGGTTGGTGATGATGAAGTTGAAAATCAATTGGCTGCAAGGATAGATAGAATTTTATCCTTCATGAATAATGATATTAAACAATTTGAGGAATATTACGGCCAATCCGTTAATGATGTAAAAGAACAATTTAGAACAGACTTAAAGAATCAACTACTTTCAGAAAAGATGAAAGGAGAAATAATGAAGGATATTACCATTACTCCTTCTGAAGTAAAATCTTTTTTTTCCAAAATTCCTAAAGATTCTTTACCCTATTTCAATTCAGAAGTAGAAATAGGCGAAATAGTTATTGTTCCAAAAGTAAATGATATTCAGAGGCAAATAACCATGAATAAATTAGAGGGAATTCGTAAAAGAATCCTTGAGAACAATGAAGATTTTGCGGTTCTGGCTGGAAAATTTTCCGCAGATGGTTCCGCACAAACGGGTGGTGATTTAGGTTGGGCGACCAGAGGAAAATATGTACCGGAGTTTGAGGCAGCAGCCTATAAATTAGATACAAATGAGATTTCTGAAATAGTTGAATCTCAATTTGGTTTTCATTTAATTCAATTGATGGGCCGTAGAGGTAATAGCATTAAAGTTAGACACATATTATTAAGACCTGAAATTACGGAAGAAGATTTTGATATTGTCAGAAGAAAATTAGATTCTATTCGCACACTTATAATTAATGATTCTATTTCATTTTCCTATTCCGTAAAGAGGTTCTCTTATGATAAAGCACAATCTTACAATAATGATGGAAGAATGGTCAATCCCGTCACTGGAAATACTTTTTTTGAAGTAGGTGATTTAGACCCCGATATTTATTTTGCCATTGATACATTGAAAGTAAAAGGATTTACGGCGCCTATTGAGCTTAGAGATCCTTCCGGAGAAGTTCAATTCCATATTATCCAATTACAATCAAAAACGCCTCCTCATAAAGCAAATTTACTTCAGGATTATTCTAAAATTCAAAAAGCATCTATTGAATCAAAGAAAAATGAATATATAAACACCTGGATTGATGAAAAAATTGGTACCACATTTATTCGATTAGAGCAAAAATATGCTACTTGTCCCAATCTTGATATTTGGATTAACCAAAGCAGAGGAGCTAATTAAAACTACCTAACCTAAATAGATTTTAAAATAAAGCCCGGAAAAAAAACCGGGCTTTATTTTTTTGATTCAATAGCCATTCTTAATAATAATAAACTTAAAACCAGAAAAGCAACTAATCCAATAATATCCCCTGTAGCCCCCATTGAATTTCCCCAGCCAGTATTTATTTTAGACATTAAAGAAACGGGATTTCCTGAAGCATCATTTCCAATATTAGTTCCCATAAATATAGCCACCAGAATACCAGTAAGTGCTCCTCCTGCTATTAATCCAGAACTGAATAATGCCCCTGGACCAATTTCAGCATCTTCTTTTTTCTTATTAAATTTATCAGCAATCAACTTAATTAATCCACCCATAAAAATGGGAGAAGTGGTTGAAAGTGGTAAATAAGCACCTACGGCAAAGGCAAGAGAACTAATACCACAAAGTTCAACCATTGCTGCTATGCCCATACCTGCAATCACTAACCCCCAGGGTAATTGCTGGTCTAATAAACCCTTAATTACCGTAGCCATCAAAGTTGCTTGAGGTGCAGGGAGAGGATTTGGATGTGCTGCTGTAGCTTCCCCGATTCCTAAGGTTCTCTCCAGTAATAAAAGGGTAAAACCAATAGCCACTACCGAAGCTAAAACGCCAATAAGCAAGCCGATTTGTTGCCTCCATGGCGTAGCGCCCAATAAATAACCTGTTTTAAGATCCTGAGAGGTTGCACCTGCATTTGCAGAAGCAATACAAACTATTGAACCAACAACTAAAGCTACAGACTGATAAGCTGAATCTGTCCAACCAATACCTAAAAATATCAATGCGGTAGCCATTAAAGTGGCAATAGTCATGCCTGAAACGGGATTAGAAGAACTTCCTATCAGGCCTACGATTCTTGAACTTACAGTAACAAAGAAAAATCCAAAAACAAGGATGAGTAAGGCTGAAAAAAAGTTAGTTGGCAGATTGGGTAAAACCATCATTAAAATTAATAATACGACACTACCAATTAATACAAAATATAAAGGGAGATCTTTTTCTGTTCTGGGTATTGATTCCCTATTTTCAATAGTCTTTCCTTGTTGTTTAAAATCCTTTAATGAATCCCTGAATGCGTTGACGATGGTTGGCAACGATTTTATTAACGTAATAATTCCACCAAAAGTGACAGCACCGGCACCAATATACCGAATATATTTACTCCATATTTCGTCTGGAGACATATTACTAATCAATTTTACCGTTTCAGGCGCAAAAGGAACGGTTAATCCTTCACCAATTAGGGTGATTAGAGGTATTAGAACCAACCAGGAAAGAACGCCTCCTGCAACCATCACACCAGCTATTCTTGGCCCTATAATATAGCCTACACCTAAAAGTTCCGGGGTAATCTCCCCGTTAATGGTTCCGTTTGGAAGGGCAGATTGTTTTTTAAATATTAATGCAGGCACTTCTTTCCAAAGGCCAAAAATAGACATAGCAGCTTTGTAAATAAAAGCAATACCTAATCCAAGAAAAACTTTACCTGCAAGATTACCCCCTTTTTCACCGGCAATTAAAACATCTGCACAGGCAGTTCCCTCAGGATAAGGCAAATTTCCATGTTCCTTAACGATGAGGGCACGACGAAGAGGAATCATAAATAGAACCCCTAAGAAACCTCCAATAAGTGCAAGTACAAAAATCTGAAAATATTCAAAATATTGACGACCACCCTCTAAAAAAAGTAAGGCTGGAACAGTAAACACAACACCTGCTGCTACCGATTCACCGGCAGATCCTATGGTTTGCACCATATTACTTTCCAATATGGTAGCTTTCCCCCATTTTTTAAAAAAAGAAATAGCTAAAACAGCAATGGGAATAGATGCACTTACCGTTAAACCTACCTTTAAACCCAAATAAACAGTAGCAACTCCAAAGATTATCCCAAGGAAAATACCAGGAATAATAGCTTTTATCGTTAATTCCGGAAGCTGCTGATCTGCAGCAATAAACGGCTTAAAGGTAGATTTTTCCATTTTTATAAGTAGTATTTAACGTTTAATGAACTCCATGCATCCATTTTTTCAATACCGGGGAAATAAGAAATAAAATGGCGGCAACCACCAGAACTATTAATACACCCCAATTCATATAAACATTGATAAAAGCTTGTAATTCCAGTGCTTTATCAGAACCTTCCTGAGGCATAGCAATCAATTTACCCAAATAACCTCCTATTTTATGCCCAAATGCAATAGAAACAAACCAAGATCCCATGACAAAGCCTACCGTTTTAACAGGTGACAACTTGGTAACTACCGAAAGTCCAACTGGTGATAAACTTAACTCTCCGGTGGTATGAAATAAATACATTCCTAATAGGAATACCATTGGAATCATTGCTCCATTATTAACATCGGGAAGAATTGATTTTGCACCTATCACAATGATAAAATAACCCAAAGCAATCTGAAGCATAGCGTAAAAGAATTTCATCGGCGTACGGGGCTCCAGTTTTTTTCTACCCAATACCGTCCATATCCACGTAAAAACTGGGGCAAGCAGGATAATAAATAAGGCATTTACAGATTGAAATTGTGAAGTTTCAATTCCATGTTTATTTACATATCTGTCTGTTAAAATATTGATAGATCCACCAGCTTGTTCAAAAAGTGCCCAGAAAATCATGTGAACAAGAAATAAAGCCATGAAGACCAATAGTCTTTGACCTTCTACTTTATCATCCGATTTAAAAGCGTTGAAAAGAATATAACCCAATATACCAAAACCAACAAGTAATAGAATATAATCAGTAACTTCTTCTGCCTGAATCAAATAAGAAAAAATAGGCACCAAAAGGAAAGCTCCAATAAGCACTGCCCATTCTCTGCTTATACCAGCAATGAAGGAAGATTTCAAATAGGTAATATCGGGTGGCAGACCTTTGCCTTCAAAAACGGCTCTGTTTTTATAAAAAACAATCACGCCGGTAAGCATACCTAATCCGGCAAGAAGGAATCCTAAAGAATAATGTACCTCTCTGGCTAAGTAACCACAAGTTAATGGCGCAAGGAAAGCACCTATATTGATACCCATGTAAAAAATGGTAAATGCACTATCCTTTCGGTTATCATTACGGTCATAAAAGGTACCCAGGAAACTGGAAATATTTGGTTTAAAAAAACCGTTACCAATGGCCAAAAAGCTTAATCCAACAAAGAATAACATTTCTGTATCTCCATTGAAGGCATTATAAGCAAGAACAATCTGCCCAAAAGACATAAATAATCCACCCGTAATAATAGCTTTTCTAAAACCAATTAGACGGTCAGCTAACATACCACCTAATAAAGGAGAGGCATATAACAAGGCATTAAAAGCACCATATATTCCATAAGATACCCCATCTGAATCAGCTTGACTTAATTTATCAAACAACCTTGATGTCATATATAAAATAAGGAATGCACGCATTCCGTAAAAGGAAAATCTTTCCCATAACTCTGCAAAAAACAAGGTAAATAAAGCCTTGGGGTGCATTTTGCGTTGTGATAACACCACGATAGGAACCCAAATAAGGACAAATACCCATCCTGCAATTAATAAAGCTAAACCTGCATTCATAATATATATAAATATTAAGATTGATGAAATTAAACGTTGCCAAAATTAAAGTTAACAAAATAGTTGTATAAATAGATAGTCATAGACAAAGAAAGCCTTTATTGATTCTCCTTTGTGGTTTCTTTTAGAGGAAGTGATTCTATTTCCACTTTCCATCCTGCTCCTTCAGCCAAAAATTTTATGAGATCCAATAATTCTAAACCTTGTTTTTTAGCCCGAATCATTAATTCCCCTGTTCCTGCTTTTTTGGCAATCATATCCTTTGCATTTTTTTGAATTTTATTATAATCTTTTTCAGAAAACGAATTAAATGAGCCTTGACTGATATCGTAATAATCAATTTGATGGTCAATAGAAATGATTTCAGGTTCTGAAGGTACATTCCTGATATGCAAAGTCCATGTTTCCTTATCTAGATCAAATTTCAAATGATTTAAGTCAAACCCGACAGAAACTTTTGCCTTTACTCTCATAATGGCCTTTTTCCTAAAAATCCACCAGTCGTATCCCCAGAAATCTTCATATCGGTAAAGTTCAGAATAATAACCCTCTATGGTAACCATTTTCGCTACGGATTGAATTTTCTCCAATAAGATGGTTGATTCTTCTATTCGCTTTTCATTATCTTCTTTTTCACTTAGATATAGCGAAAAAAGAAACCCTGCTCCAAATAAAGCAAGGATAAAAATGATACTTAAAAAAAGTTTGATTCCCCTTGTCATCGTTTTTTTCGAAAATATACGAAAAAAGCTAAATATTTTATTGCCTTTTGAGCGTCCTTAAAAATAGTATTCATGCTAAACTGAAATACTCTCATTAATTACCTTCAATAAATAAAATACTATTTCTTAACTTAGAGAAAGAAATAGGACTTATGATAGATAACAAGCAAGTTCAAGACTACCATCGCGATGGTTTTTTATTTGTAAAGCAATTCTTTACCACTAAAGAAATCGACCTGCTTTATCAAACAGCGACAGATGATACGGTTGTAAACAATGCGTTCGATTTAAATGATCAGGAAGGCAAAAAAACAAAATTAACCCTTTGGTTTACGGCAGGAGATGACCCTTTCGGGTTAATGTCCCGATGTAAAAGGATGGTTGACAGTGTCCAGGCGTTACTTGGTAAAGGTGAGGTATGTCACTTCCATTCCAAAGTCATGCAAAAGGAACCTCGCGTTGGAGGGGCATGGGAATGGCATCAAGATTATGGGTATTGGTATAAAAATGGATTTTTATTTCCTGAAGCTATGATTTCTGTAATGGTTGCATTGACTGACGCAAATAAAGAAAATGGCTGTTTACAGGTTTTACGTGGAACACATAAAATGCAAAGATTCGAACATCATTTTGCTGGAGAGCAGCAAGGTGCTGACGATGCGTTTGTTACTGAAGCATCGAAAGTATCCGAACATATTTATTGTGAATTAAAAGCCGGCGACGTCCTCTTTTTTCATCCAAACCTACTACATAGGTCAGAAGCTAATTTATCAGATAATCCGCGATGGTCAGTTATCTCTGCCTATAATTTGTCCTATAATAAACCATTTAGGGAAAAGAACCTCTCCTGTATCACCCCTGTTTCTGCGGTTGCTGATGAGGCTTTATTAAATCAGAAAGACAGAGGAGTAAAAAATGCTGATTTTCTGCAAAAAGAAAAAGAAATAACCTTAAAAATAAAATAACAATGGCTAAAGTATGTATTCTCGGGGGTGGCTTTATAGGCCGTTTTTATGCAGAATCACTTTGTGGAAGAAGAGGAAAAGACGAAGTAAAAGTAGTTTATGCGCGAAGGGAAGAAACTGCCGTAAGGTTTGCAAAGGACTATGAGGTACCTTTTTTCACCATTGATATGGAAGAGGCAATAGCTCATCCTGATGCAGAATTTATTGTAATTGGTCTACCAAATAATTTACACGAAGAAGCTGTCATGCTTTGTGTCAAACATAAAAAAGCGGTTTTATGCACCAAACCCTTAGGCCGAAACGCTGCCGAAGCACTGCGTATGACTCAGACTTGTGAAGAAGCGGGCATTTTTGCCGGATATCTGGAAGATTTATGTTACACGCCAAAATTTTTAAAATCTTTGAAAAGCGTCCAAGCGGGTGCTATCGGCCGCATTTTATGGGCTAAATCGAGAGAAACTCATCCTGGTCCTCATTCAGACTGGTTTTGGGACATAGAAAAAGCCGGAGGTGGTGCTGTTTTAGATTTAGGTTGCCATTGTATTGAAATTTCCAGAAGTTTTATTGGAAAAGATATTCTACCTGTGGAAGTGATGTGTTGGGCCGATACTCAGGTTAAACCCATTGATGCAGAAGATCATGCTATTGGCCTTGTCAAATATGAAAATGGAGCTATTGGGCAATTTGAAGTTTCCTGGACTTTTAGAGGTGGCATGGATTTAAGAGATGAAGTGATGGGCACAGAAGGAACTATCTGGTTAAATTCCTTTTTAAGGACTGGCTTTGAAATGTACACCACGGGCGTAGGAAATGCTTATGTTGCTGAAAAAGCAGAAAGTACCTCAGGGTGGCAATTCCCTGTGGGAGATGAAGCGCACGAACTAGGTTACCCAAATATGTTTAACGATATGTTTGATTCTTTTGAAAAAGGATTGCCTCCTAGTGAAACCTTTTATGATGGATATGTAGTCAATGCCATCATAGACGCAGCTTATAAATCAGCAAAAACCAAACTATGGGAACCCGTCATTCTTCCTGTCTGGAGAGGAAAAACAGGCCTTTCTAAACCCTCCGTTTATGTTGACTTTGACGAAAACCACTGGTTTATAAAGGAAGAGATACTTCCAAATGGCGATAAAAAAGTCATTCTTAAAAACAAAGTTTCCGGCGAAATTACAGAAAAGGTAACGCTAAAAAATTAACACATAGCGCCCCATTTTCTATAATTGGCGCAGGTAACTTAATTTTAAAATAGCGTGCTGCTCATTTTGACTTCTGCCATCTAAACGTTCAAATCCTCGTTTGTTTAGCACCAGGTAAATGAACGATAGAGGTCTGTACTCCCAGGATAATCGAATATTATAATTTTTCAGGTTATTCTCGGCATTTTGCTGATAAAAACCAATGAGTTGTAGTCTAGGATTTAAAGCAAATCTACCCTCAATGTTAAATAAATCGATGGTTTCTGTAGTTTTATTCTCTCCTAAAGCCTTCACCATATTTCTATTCATCCTTCCTAACAAAGAAAAATGAGGAGATGGGGCAAATTGAAGCGTCAGATTAAGGGAAGTTAACTTTCCGTCAAAATAGTTTCCCCAACTATAATCAGCAAATAAATTCAGTATTTTAGAGGGATCGGAACTTAAATAAATTTGATTCCTGACATAATTGAATGAGCCAGACTGAATACTAACCCCAAGAGGTTCGAAAGCCTCTGTTAAATTTTGATAAGTAAAATTGGCTCCATATCCAATAAATCCTCCATTTTGAAAATTGAAAAATAACGGCCATAAACTATATTGCCGTTCGATCAGTTTTCCTGTTGATGCCTGATGATATATTTCTATGTTTATGCCAGGTTCAAAAGCCCGAATGTATTTTTTAAAAGGTAATTTATTTCCTCTATAAAAAATATTTACGCCAGGCGTTGTTCCAACGACATCGGTTCGGGAGACAAATCCTAATTCAGGATTAAAATCTTTATTAACAATGGATTGGGTCCACCAAAATTTTAATTGATTGGTAGCATAGAAATATTGTGCATAACCTGCAAGACCCGATTTTTTTCCATCGGTCTGGGTCGTATTGACAAACATGGTGTTGAGAGAATGGGATTGACCAAGACGAAAAAATCCATCTAACATACTCGTTGCATGTGTGCCTTTAGGTCCGTTTTTCAAGGCTATTAAACCCCCTATCCGATGTTGTTCGCCAAGATTCTCTGAAAACCTACCCACAAAAAATCGAGTAGGATCCTCATTCATAAATCCTCTTTGTTGAATAGCCATCACCCCGACATTTCGTTTAAGGGAACGGTAAACAAAACGACTACCTATATCGATAGGAATTGGATTTCCATGGTCATCAAGACCTATTCTCCGGCTAAAAAAGGGCTGAATACGCATAAAGCCCCCAGAAAAATCGGGTGAGGGACCACCTCCCACACCAAAGAGGGAAGCATTTTCAAGAAAGAACTGACGTCTTTCGGGAAAAAGGATAGAAAATCGCGTAATATTATTTATTTGTCTATCGACATCAGCTTGTGCAAAATCGGTATTTAAGGTAAGATCGAAAACAGTATTTGGATTAATGGCCCATTTCATTTCGCCTCCCAATTTCAGGGATTGCTCCTTTTTATCGGCTATTTCAGGATTATATCTGTCCAAAGCACCCAATACATAAGGTTGAACACGAATATTTGATTTTGGAGGGGGAGGTTGCAAATTGGTCAATAAACCAGCGTAAGCCATCCTCAGGGCACTAAAAGAACGAGGAAAAGGAGAAAAAGCGGACGTTTCATTTGTTGAACGTCTTACACGAATCATATTGAACCCCCATTGTTGAATGGAATCCGTTAATTTTGGATATCTTAAAGTTTGCCAGGGAACGGCTACTTCTGCATACCAACCTGAATCAGTTCTATTGGTGCGAACCCGCCACAAACCATCCCAATCGGAATCATAATACAGGTCATCGAAAGACAATAAATCGCGTTGTACCCCATAAGCATTCATCGTTAGCGCCATAGCATTTCTGTTATCCTTAAATCCGTCGAAAGCTAATGCAACCAGATCATGAGAATTAAAATTAAAATCGCGTTTAAAATCTGTTGCCCGAATGGCCTTTTTGCCTAAAGAATCTGCAGCAAAAATGCCAAAATATAAATACTGTTTATTGTAGAGAACCCTTAAAAAAGTCTGTTCGTGCGCCATTTCACCTTGATTAGGTTCAATTTGAACGAAGGAAGTTATAGGATTCCCCATTTTCCAGACCTCTTCATTCAGCAAGCCATCAATACGGATAGATTTATCTATTTTTTGGGACTCAACCATCCTTTTAACCTTTGCTGGAGGAAATATTTCAGCATCCTGGCAAAATAATTGGCCTAAAGAAAAAAGTAAAAAACAAGTATATAGAAAGAAACATCGAGAAGAAAAAGTCATAAGAAAGGATTAAATGCTAACAAAAGTAGTTATTCACCTTAATAAAAAGAAAGAACCCCAAGATTTTCACCTTGGGGTCCTTTATTAAATATTAATTAAAAAGCTTAATTCTTTACACATCGTACAGAGAAACCAGATTTGTTACTTTCATAATATCTGACTACAGTATCCAAATTATATTCTAATCTTCTTGCGTAGGAAGTACTTGGGTCAAATAAAGTGGAAGTCCACCAAAATCCTTTGTTTGTAATATCTCCGAACAATCCACCTCCACGACCACCACCAGGTGTTGCACCGAATCCTGATGTATTATTATTCGCATTTACTGCGGCCCACAAAGTTGTTGATTTCAACTCATTACCAGCTGCAGCATCAGTCCCGTAATTTGCCGTTAAAGACGTCCAATCTAAATCGTCAGCAACATGCCAGCCAGTAGGGCAAAGACCTCTAACATCCGCAACAGCATACCAGTTATATAATTTTCCGTAAATAGCGTCATTGGCAACATTATTATCATAATAAGCCCAGGCTCCAGTACTTAAATTATTCCATGATGCATTATCTGTTACATTTGAAATATCCGTACCATTTGCATATTTGGTTGTTTTCAGATTTTCTTTAAACCACTCCTCACCATTAATTGTAATCGTAGTATATTGATTTCCAATAGTGTCTAATACAGGAAGCGTTGTGAAAGATAATTGATTACCATAAGAGGTTCCCATAGCATTAGTGGCATAAGCACGAACATAATAAGTAATACCTGAGTTAAGATTACCTAAATTGAGGGTATAAGATCCCGTTGTATTAGAAGCATCTGTTCGAATACTATCTGTGCCGACCAAAGGGCTAGGGCTACCCGTTTTATTCCAAACAATACCTCTACCTGTTATAGCAGAACCGCCGTCAGAGGAAATATTTCCACCACTAATCGCCGTGGTTCTGGTTATGGTTGCGACTGAGTTCGTTGTAATAGTAGGAGCGATAGGACTCGTTGTGAAACTATCAAGTACACCATAAGCAGTTCCAATGACATTAGTAGCATAAGCCCTGATATAGTATTTGGTATTTCCAGTTAATCCTGTTAAAGTAGAATTCCAGTCATTACCCACCGTGTTATTAACTAATTTATTATTAGATATCGTTGGATTTGTTGTGGTAGCATAAACCAAACCTTTCTCTGAATGAGCTGATCCCCCAGTTGCTGTAATAATACCTCCACTTGTTGCGCTTGACTGTGTAATACCAGTTATTGCTTTGGTTGTTACTGAAGGTAATTTAGCCAGAGAAGTAAAGGTTAATTCATTGCCATAAGCAGTTCCTTTATTATTGGTCACATAAGCCCGTACATAAAAAATAGTCCCTGGCGCTAATCCTGTTAAGGTACTTGAGAAATTGCCAGTACCCGATCCATTGGTTGTTTTAGTTGAAAGAGCAATCGTTGGATTTACGGAAGTATTCCAGACAATACCTCTTGCCGAAATAGTTCCACCCCCACTAGCTGTAACATTTCCTCCACTAACAGCTGTTGAATCTGTAATAAGTGTTACACCTGTAGTGGTAATTGAAGCTAATACTGCTGCAGTAGCTGTAAAAGAAAGTTGACTGCTATAACCCGTACCTGTAGCATTAGTTGCATAGGCACGAACATAATAAATTGAATCACCAAGTAATCCAGTTATATTACTAAGAAATCCACCTGTACCTGAACCATTTGCAGTATTTGCATTAGAGATGGTAGGATTTGGGAAAGTACTCCAGCAAACCCCTTTTGATAATATGGCTGCTCCCCCATCGGAAACAATACTACCTCCACTGCGAGCAGAAATATTTGTAATGGAGTCAATCGCATTAATATTTAAGGATGGAACCACTGGAGCCAGCGTAGTAAATGTAACCCCTGCGCCATAAGCAGTACCCGCACTATTTGTAGCATAAGCTCGAACATAATATACTTTTGACCCAGCTAATCCTCTGATTGTATCAATAAATACACCATTTCCAGTTCCACTGATTGATTTATTCTTGGTAATATCCGGACTAGCAACTGTATCCCAAACAACGCCTCTCGCTGTGATTGGAGCTCCACCGTTATTGATTATAGAACCACCCGTAGCTGCACTAACGCTAGAAATGGCCGATATTGCAGTGGTTGTTAAATTAGGAGAAATTGGAGCAATGGTAGTAAAGCTTATTTGATTTCCATAAGATAAACCCGTTGTATTGACGGCATAAGCTCTTACATAGTAAGTGGTACTCCCCAATAATCCTGATATATTGCTGGTAAAAGCACCTGTTCCAACGCCATTTCTCGTCGAGTCATTTGCTACGGTTGGATTAGGTGAGGTGCTCCAGCAAATACCTCGGGCGGTTACAGGTGTACCTCCGTCAGAAGTTATATTACCACCACTTATAGCCGTAATATTAGTCACTGAGGTAGCTACATTAGTTGTTAATGTGGCAAAGGCTGGTCCGGACCACATTGGAATGCCAGTTTGTGATAGAAATAATCCCTGACCAGGAAGACCTTGTTGAATTTTCACCCAAGCCGTTCCATTCCAAAATAAAACATCTCCTGTGGTATTCCCAGTTTGGGGAAGCCCGACTTTTTGATTCCAACTTGCGGTATCTACCGATGTAATGCCTCTTGCAATACTTGCTCTAAAAAGTGGATCTGATTCTGTATTCCATAAAGCAGTATCTGCAGCGGTAATGCCTCTTGCGATACTTGCTCTAAAAAGTGGATCTGATTCCGTATTCCATAAAGCAGTATCTGCAGCGGTAATGCCTCTTGCGATACTTGCTCTAAAAAGTGGATCTGATTCCGTATTCCATAAGGCGGTATCTGCAGCGGTAATGCCTCTTGCGACACTCGCTCTAAAAAGTGGATCTGATTCTGTAAAGCTGCTTAATTTTTTATTCCAGTAAGCAGTATCAACAGCTGTAATACCTTTTGCAATACTCCTGTAAAAAAGAGGATCTGATTCCGTATTCCATAATGCAGTATCAGCAGCAGTAATACCTTTCGCGATACTCGCATTAAATAGCGGATCCAATTCAGTAATTGGACCTGTTACTTTTTCTGCTGTTTTGGCATAAATGGCATAAGGTACGCTGAGAAGTTTTGAAACAGTAACCAACGTATAATTTTTTCCTCCTATTGGATCAGTCTCTGATTTTATATAAAATGGTCCCTTTGACCAATCTATTCCTGACATGTTTCCAAACAAAGGAGGAGTAACAGAACCTATTGTTAAATAGGCTAAACCATTCAAATTTGTTTTAACAGTGTGTTCTTCCTGATACCATAAAACATCAGCGGCTGAACCACTTAGTATGCTAATTCTAATCCCAACAGTTCCATTAGCTACCAACTCATTATTGCTATTCCTGATAACAGTTTGGTAACTAATTAAATTCGGAGATTGAGCAAAGCCAGCAATACTGATAAAACTGAGAAAAAGGAAAAAAATACTTCCGTTCATAAATTTTTTCATTACTCCATGCATGATATTAATTTTTTGTACTTTTTGATGGTGTTACCTCTTCCTTTTTTTCTTCAACTTTGAACTGCCTTATAGCTTCCGGCTTAGACGTTAATTTAAAAGCTAAAAAAATGACATGATTACCTCCCTTAGAATAGTCATTAATGGCAGACAAGGGCATCTCAAATTGATAGCCAATCACAAATGGATGCCATGAAATCAAGGCATTTGCACCCATAGATTGCCTTCCAGTTAAGGCCGCATAGCCATAATTCCTGAAAAAAGGAGAAATAGTAAAAAAGGAACTTGATGATGATATAAATTTCAAATCTAACATCATATCTAATTGATAATCTGAGTTTCTTTGAGTTCTATATAACACATTAGGCCTTATAACAATATTTTCTTTCGCTTTTAAATCAAAACCCGAATTAATAAAAACGGTAAAAGCATTTTGTATATCATCTTCATTGGTAAAAATAGTACTTACATTAGGGATTATATTATAGGCAGAAACACCTAAATTAAAGCCATGTGAATAGAAATTGAATCCGAAATTAGCATTAGGATAAGAATTCGATAATTTATTTGGATCTGTAAGGGTGATATCGTCCGTTTCTTCTGGTTTGAAATTCGTACCATCAATACTATATTGATTATAAGTTGCGGATAACCCAAAGGAAAAACCTGTTAAAGGTTCTTGCCCTTTTTTTTCAGTAATCAAGTGATAGGCAAAAGTCGATTCAAATCCAGAGAATGAAGAAGCCCCGTTCTGATCTTTAAATCCATTAATACCAACCCCAATTTTACTTTTAGAAAATGGATAATCAATTGAAATCAACTGGGAGTTTGGTGAATTATCAAAACCTACCAGTTGTTTTTTATAAATTAAAGCAACATTACCATTATTCTGTGCACCCGCTTGCGAAGGGTTTGTCAGATAGGGCTTAAAAAAATGTTGATTCTGAAATATATAATTTTGTCCATTTCCAGTAGTACTATAGATAACTAAAAGGATAGTCATTAATTTTTTCATACGCTTTTATCTTAGTAGTGTGAAATTTCCTTTTAAAGGGGCAGCATCTTTTGATATCTGAATGACATACCAATAGTCGCCCGCAGAAGCAGGATAATTATTAACAAGTCCATTCCAACCAGTTGAAGAACCAGGATATTCAATTAATAACCTACCCAATCGGTCGAAAATAAACACCTTTGATTCTGGTTTAAAAGCAAGGGCGGGAATAGACCATAGATCATTTTTACCATCTTCGTTGGGCGTAAATACATTAGGTATTTTGATTTCGCTATCAATCACTTTAACCATAACATTACAAGTTTTCTCCCCTATGGTAAGTGGGAAAAGAGCAATTCCTGCAGAGTCAGATTTTCCAGTTAAATTTAATGTTAAGGTACCACCATCACTTTTTAGTAAAATGGAATCAGCCTTAAGGGTAAAACCCTTTATTACCGTTGAGGCTATATTGATTGGATAAGATTTTTTGTTATTTCCCCCTTGATAACTGATGGTAACCACGCCAGAATAATCCAATTTTGTACCCGCATCCTTTGGGTTAACTACTACGCTGCCGCAATTCAAAGCGGAAACATTTGGTTGAAGTAAGGTCACAGGTAAATTAAAACTGCATGTTTTTGTTCCAAAAGTTACATTAAAAACAGCCAGACCAGTGTCTGCAGGTGTACCTTTAATGACTAATTCAACGGATCCATTACCTTTAGCTAATTTGCCAGACTGTAAACTCATATTCAGACCTGAAACGCCGGATGAAGGTAAATTGAGCCCTAAAAAATAAGCTCCATTACCTGCAGAATAAGGTAATATCATCACCCCGTTATAGTTCTCTCCTTTATATAGCTCCTTGTTATCTAAAATAAATCCGTTACAGGATAATGCTTCTACTTTTGAAGCTAATTCATAAACTGATGGTTGCTGGATGCCATGATTTTTGTTGAATTCAGCTTCCTTCCCAGTATTGTAGAACAATACCTGACCTATGGACACATCTACTGATCCACTTCCTTCAACAACAACACCTGCTCCGGTTGATGCTGCCATAACCGGTACCGAATCTTGTGCACTCAAATTGCTTATCAGGCTTGATCCTCCAAAAAGAACAATGAATGAAAATGGGTAAAAGTACATACGTATCATTATTTCTAGTTGTTATTTAAAATCCTTAACTGTAATAAATTGAATTTTAAGGAGGTAATCACAAATATAAACAAAATAATTATATATAGAATAAGTATATTTTAAAATATTTTAAAATATACTTATTCTATGAATCCTTTTCTTTATTTTAAGAAAAAAAAAAGAAAATCACACAGAATAATTTTTAAAAAGTATAAGTTGCGCCTGCTAAAACAGCCACAAAAGGCATATATTTTGGAGTTTGATATTTTGAAATGCCCCCACGAACTTCTCCAAAAAAAGAAATGGCAGACTTAGTGTGAATCTTACTTCCAATGTTACTAAAAAAGGATATATTATTAGAACCTAATTTATCAATTAAGCTATATTTATAGGAATTGTTGTTCGTTAAGTCCTTAAATTCATAATCCAATTGGGTCGGCAAGTTAAAATTGGAGGAAACACCTATCCCCGAATACCCTTCCAGGTTTTTATTCCTATAAAAGTAATAATTGAATGCAATGGATGGAATAATTATCTTTTCAATGCCTTTTATTTCATGAAGTGTAAAAGTGCCTTGAGGATTATTCGACGTTGAAAGTACTATTTTGGTGCTGTTTAAGTCTTCTAATTCAAAAATATGCTGGGAATAAATTACAGAAGGCTTTATAGAAAACCTGGGTAGGATCTTAAATTCTGCGTGTAATGCCATTGCCACAGGTTTTTTGATTTCATTTGAATTTAGAGGCAATAAGGCTCCTAGAGATAATCCAATGTTGGATATTATATTTAGCTTATTTCCTTTCTTTTCAGAAAAATCTTTCACCTCCAGATTTTTTTCTCTCTGTTGGCTATAAATAACAGACAAATTTCTTCCAGATTTTAAAATATCAACAGGATCCCATGGTTTATTTTTAACCAAAGAATCCTCCTCAATGATAATACCTAAAGGATTATTCTGCTCAACGAAAGATCTATTTTCAACTATGTTATCTGGTTGAAATTCTTTTACTGCCTTATTAAATGGTATAGATTTATAGATGGTCTCATAGATATATATTTCTTTCTCTAAAAAAATAGTGTCTTTAAGGATTGAGTTAAATTTCTTTCCTGCTGAAATCTCAACTAAACTTTGCTCCAGTTTATTCATTGAGTTGAGCATCCAAAGGGTATAACTTGAGACAAGTAAAAGTAAAAGCCATGGTAGGAAACTCAACCAATTTCTTCTACTCGATTGAAAACCATCTATTTTAGACGACAAATCTTTCCAGTCATTCTCATCAGGATTAATGATAGAACGCGAATTTTTTAAATTTTCGGAAAACAAATGGTCAAATTCGTTATCTGTCATGGTCTTACAAGATTGTAATTTTTTCTATACATATTGATACTTGGTCATTAATGTTTTCAATTGAATTCTTGCTTTTGCAAGATTTGATTTAGAAGTACCCGTTGAAATATTGAGAAGTTTAGCAATTTCTTCATGCGAATATTGCTCTAAAACATAAAGATTAAAAACAAGGCGATAAGAGGGCGAAAGCTTTTGTATGAGTAGAATTTTCTCCTCTATTTCCATTTTATTAAGCCACTGAATATCAAATTTTTCTGCTGTATCAGGTATTTCTTCCGCTTCACTGATTTTAATTTTATTCAAATCAGCTCTGTATTTATCAATAGCAACTCTTTTAGCAAGTTGTGTCATCCAACCTTTAAAATTTGTGCCCTCTTTGTAGTGATTTAATTTGGTGAAAATTTTAAAAAACACATCGTTGGTAACTTCCTTTGACTCTTCAAATGAGCCAACATACCTCCTGATAATTGAGAATATAAATGCATAATAGAACTCATAAATTTCTTTTTGAGCCGCTCTATTATTTTTTCTGCAAGCATTTAGTAATTTTTCTAACTTTTCATTAATCATCAAATAGGATTAAATCTACCTTCTTTAACGATTAAAGTAGAAATATGGTTGCTTTTATACTTCTAACCTTTTTTTAACCAAGTGGGTAATTACTGCATAAATCAATAAAAATACCGTACCTAAAACGCCAGACAAGATGGGATCAATGGTACAATTCAGCCAACTGAATGAACCGGATATATTTCTGGCAAAGGTGCTCCAGACAATTATAAGAACACTTATTCCAATAGCAGTTAGTCCTTGAGAAAAAGATAATTTAATTTTTAATAAAGCTATAATAAATAACCCTAAGATACCGCCTCCAAAAATACCCGAAATTTGCCACCAAACGTCTAAGGCACTTTTAGCTTGAATCATCCAAAGGGCAAAAACAGTCCCCAGAATACCCCATATCCAGGTAGCCGATTTCAGTATATTCATTTGTTTTTCTTCACTTGCATCTTGAACAAACCTGTCTTTTATAAAATCAATCCATAGAACAGTTGCTGAGCAATTTAGTGCAGAATCGATGGTACTCATTGCGGCGGCAATGATAGCCGCGAGAATTAATCCCTTTAATCCAACAGGCATTTGAGTGGCTATAAAGTATGGAAATATCTGATCTCCTTTTGTAATATTCCCAGGCAATGTTTCTTGTATGTTATAAAAATAAAATAGGGCTGTTCCTATAAAAAGAAAACATACAGTCAACCCTAAATAAATTACCGTTGCTAGTTTCATTGATTTTGCAGCAGATTTATTATCCTGAACGGTGGCATATTTTTGCACGTAATTTTGATCTGCCAGTAAATTCCTCAGATTTTCCGTAAAACCATAAATCAACATAACCCAAATGGTGCGCTTATCAAAAGAAAAATCAGAAGGTCCCCATGAAAATTTCCCTGTTTCATAAGCTTGAGCCCATAACTCGGGGGATTCCCAGAAAACCATTTTCCCTAAAAAAAATACCGTATATAAAATTCCTGCAATCATCACGGCTGATTGCATAACATCGGTCCAGATAACAGCCTCTACCCCACCCATTAAGGTGTATAGAATAGTTATGAACCCAATAACTAGGATGATCCACAACAAATCACCTCCTGTAAAGGATTGAATCAATATGCCGACCAGATATAAAATAACAGCCATTCTGCCTATCATGAATAATAAAAAGGAAGAGGCTGCATAAAGTCTTGCCCATCCACCCAGACGATCTTCTAAAAAAGAGTAAACAGAAATAAGTTGTAATTTTCTATAGAGGGGGATTATTTTGACAACTGCAATCCAGCTGACTGGTATCATACAAATGGCAAAAATGATAGGGTGCCAATCGGAATCAAATGCCTTTCCAGGCGTTGCAATATAGGAAATACTGCTCGTGTAAGCGCTCATGACGGCTAAACCTGCTGCCCAGCCTGGAATTTTTCCATTTGCTGTCATGAATTGACCTGCCGTTTCCATTTTTCTTGCAAAATAAAATCCCATACCAAGTAATATGATGGAATATATGGCTAGAATTAAATAGTCTATAAAGGCTAAATTTCCCATTATTTTTAAATTATTATTTTAGAAATGGATACTTATCTTCCAAGTATTTTAGGGAGGATTCCAACTTATTTCTGCCATTTGGCGTCATAGAAAATAGGGGTGGAATAGCTACTTCTTTACAAATGCCTTTAATGGCAAGCGCTGTTTTTACCCCTTTCATAAATCCTTCAAAATAGACAGCTCTGTCAAGTTCTTTTATCACTTGCTGGAACTCCATTACTTTAATTAAATCACCTTTTTGAAATGCTTCATATAAGCCTACAAAAAGTTGAGGATAAAGATTAGCTCCACCACTTACCCCTCCATTTCCCCCAATAAAAAGGGTTTCTGCCAATAAAATTTCAGGTCCGGTGAAAAAACAAAAATCAGGTCTTTCCACACTACCCATCATATTATTTAGATAGCTCATGTCTCCGGAACTATCTTTTATTCCTAATACCTTATCTAATGCTGATAGTTTCTTTACTGCTTCCAATGAAAAGGATACTTTACAATGGGATGGCATATTATAAAGTAAAACTGGCATTGGTAATTGTGGAATTAACCATTCCGCATAGGTGAGTAATTCCTGTTGATTTAAAGGAGAATAATAAGGTGGGGCAAAAACAAGGGCATCAGCACCATTATCTGCAGCACAAAAGGCTATTTCCAATAACTCTTCTGGACTTGTATCCGTAACACATACAAAAACTGGTTTCCTTTCTTTTACAAAGGCGGTCGTATGTTTAATTATTTCTTTTCTGATTCTGTGACTTAAATTAGGTCCTTCCCCGGTAGTTCCCAATATAAAAAGTCCATGTACCTCATTTTCAATTAATCTGCTCAAAACACTTTCTAATCCATTTACGTCCAAGGTATTGATATCTAATAATGGGGTAACTACCGGTGGAATAATTCCCGTAAGCTTTGGTGGCAACATAACGTAAGAGTCTAATTAATTTTTAATTCTGCAAATCGAATTTTTCTCCTTTTCCAGGTGTAGGTAACCTTTAACTGCCCGTCCGTTCCTAAGATCATTGCGGGATAACTAAATTCCCCAGAAGGTTCATCTTCTAATTGAATTTTTGACTCCCAGATTTTTCCATCGTTAGAAAAAGCAACCGACAGTTTTGCTCTGTCATTGGGACCTTTTTCGGTCGGGTTATAAATCAAAAAATGACCAATTCCTGGAATAGAAACGGCATCTATGCCAGCGCTGGGATTTGGCAAGGTGGTCTCTGCTGTTTTTGACCATGTATTACCACCATCATAAGACCAGGATTCAATAACTTTATTTTGCCTGCTTCTGCATAATATTTGAAGCGTGTTTACCTCTTTATAGGTTAATACCGTAGGTTGAATAATGTCGTAAGGAGAATTGTCATCAACGGCAATTCTTTTCCAGGTATTCTCTTTAGGATTGAATATTTCAATATGAACAGACCATTTACCATTTGGAATTTCTAAGCTTGACGGGCAAAAGATGCGTCCATCTGCCATTTCTATTGGTTTAGCTCGTATAGGTCCAAAAAATCCATCAGGTATTTTATCAGGTTTAGACCAGGATTTCCCATTATCCTTAGATTGGATGCTTTCACCCCACCACGTTGTTGGAGACGGACCTACCTTGTAAAAAAGGTACAAAACACCCGATGAATGATTAAATAAAACGGGATTCCAGCACGGATATCTTAATTTATCATTTTGAATTCCTGTAGCCACTTCCCTTATTTCTCCCCATTTACCTTTAGAAAATTCAGCTAACCATATCGTAACATCTGGATTTTTTTCTCGTGTGCCTCCAAACCAGGTTGCCAGTATTTTACCATTAGCTACCTCAACTAAACTTGAAGCATGACATTCCTTAAATGGAGCTTCTTCATAAATAAAGGAACGAGACAACAAAGTTAAAGCAGTGTTGGAGTTTTGAGCAATCAAAAAAGTTGCCAATATCAAATTCATGCCTAAAAGCAAGAACCATTTTAATCTTTTCATTTAATCTGTAGTTTTAGGTTGTCATGAAGTTACTGAAAATATTTTATTAGAATGAAGTATTGTTTATTTTTTAAGCCTATTGAAGGGTATCAAAATAAAAAACCCAATAAAAGCTGGTATAAATAGATTAAAAAAGAATAGCATATAACTAGCTGTCATTGCTGTTACAGGCGGAATTGCCCAAATACCCCAAATGAGCACAGAGGTTTCGCCCCTTACTATTAAACTATAAAAAGGAGGAAGAGGAATGATGGTTTGAAAAAGATAAAGACTGGCTAATCCGATATAAAGCTGAAAAATATTCAGTTGAATACCCCATAAAGTAAACACCAGGTAATATTGAAAGCTAAATACAAGATAACGGGAAAAGGCTAAAAATAGTCCATTAAAAAGTGACTTAGCAGAAACCTTACTTAAGGATGAAAATTTTTCTGACCAAGGTGCAGACCAATGCCATCGTCGAGCTATTTGACCAAGAAATTGAAATATTTTAGGGTATAAAAACAGAAAAGACAAACAGCAACTAAACCATATTAATATAATCCAAAAGGGGAAATGAAACTGATAATTAGTCTTTGTCGCTAATAAAGGAAATAAATAAAATAAGGCAGGAATGCCTACGATTAAAAGAATAAAGAATTGACAGAAATTACCCATAAAGGTAGCTAAAACCGTTTCTTCTCTTATTTCAACCGGAGAAACTAAACCTCTGCCAATAAAATCACCCATCCTGTTGGGAGTTAAAATAGCACAGCTTACACCGGCAAAAATGATTTTAAGCGTTAAAAGATATGCAGGCCTTTTTTCAGCGGGGAGAAAAACACGCCATTTTAATCCTTCTAAAAGCCAATTAATAGGGATTAGTATTATTATGAGGCACAATAGAGGCAATGACCCGCTATTTAATTTTGGAAATTCCTTCAAGGAATCCCATAAATTTTCATCTAAATAAAATTTCAGGATAAAGGAAATGCTCAATATTCCAAAAATCCATTTAGCGTATTTATGCTTCATGGACAGGTCATTGAAAGAAATGCTTTCCCCAAAAATTGTATGATATGGCTTGCCGATAATGCTTCTTCGCCGTATTCTTTTGAGGCTAAATCACCTGCTCGTCCATGCAACCAAACACCCAATAAAGAGGCATCAGTTGGGGAATATCCTTGAGCCAACAAACCCGTAATAATTCCTGTTAATACATCGCCACTCCCTCCCGTAGCCATTCCTGCATTTCCGGTGGTGTTGAACCATGCCATTCCTTCTGGGGTGGCAATTAGGGTGTGATGGCCCTTTAAAACGATAATACAAGACAGTTCCATTGCCTTTTCTATGGCTTTTTGCATTCTTTCCTGACTATGTTGACAATTTCCAAATAGTCTGTCAAATTCTTTGGGGTGCGGTGTTAAAACAGCATCTTTAGGAATACATTTCCATTTTTCCTCATAAGCAATAACGTTTAATGCATCCGCATCTAATACCAAAGGTTTCTTGATTTTAGAAAGTTGCTCCAAAAGCCATCTTCGGGTGGCTTCAGCAGTGCCTATACCTGGACCTATACCTGCAGCCTGATATTGAGGAAAATTTAGTTTTAAAGAAGCTATTTTATTCGATTTATCATCCGAAATGACCATAGCTTCGGGCACTCCTATTTGTAAAATATCATAAGCGCATTTGGGAGCAGCAATGGTGAGAAGCCCCACCCCACTGTGCAGACAAGCTTTTGCAGATAATAAAGCTGCGCCTGTTTTACCATAGCTCCCCGCTATGATTAAGGCGTGGCCGAAGGTTCCTTTATGCGAAAAGCGTTTTCTGGGTTTGTAAAGGCTTTTTATCTTATTTACATCCAGTAAATAATGATTTACTGTCAGATTCTCAAGATATCCACTATGTAAACCAATATCCAGAATATGAATTTCTCCGGTATATTTTTCATTTTCTGGAAAATAAAACGCTAGTTTAGGGCATTGAAAACTAATCGTATAATGGGCTCTGATCTTTTGTTCCTCTATTTGTAACTCATCAGCCCTTAAGCCTGACGGCAAATCGATAGAAATAGTCAAATGAGCCTTTTCATTAAGATATGTGATTAATTGAGCGTTAAACCCATCTAGAGGTCTGTTCAAACCTGACCCAAACAAGGCATCAATGATAATTCCACCATCGGACAAATCGGGAAAATCACTGGGTTCACTTAACCAGTTTATTTCTCTTTTTGAATATTCCTTCCATCGCAGTAGATTCGTTTGAAAATCTACGGACCCTTTATTTTTACCTTTTAATATATAGAGATTTACACGTGCTCCAGCATAAAGCAGCAATCTCCCGATGGCTAATCCATCTCCTCCATTATTACCATTTCCACAAAAAATATGAAACTGGGATGAAGAAAAATTCATCTTTTTCAACCAATAGAAGCAAGCAAGAGCCGCTCTTTCCATTAGATTGATAGACTCAATTGGCTCATTTTTTATTGTAAAAGTATCCCATGCACGTATTTGATTAGAATTTAGAATCATGATGTATAAAAATTACTTTAGGGTGCTAAATAGTGGCCTATAATCTGGAGCCAGGAAGATTAATAGGGTATAAAGCTAAGAAAATAAATATAGTATGAAAAACAACCATTAATCCCTATATTTAACTTTAGAAAATTAAATTTTCAACTTTGAGTTTAAAAAACCTATCCCTATGTTTATAAATGTAAGGCAATTAAAGCTGCTGTTTCCGCTCTGCTGGTTATTTACCTTTCCAGTTTTTATGAGTGGCCAATCTTATGAAACCATAGATAATCTTTCCTTATTTAAAAATCCTTCTTCCAACTGGCAGAGGACAAGTGAAGGCTTATTGGTTTGTGAATTAAAAAATGGCTCTTTCAAAGCCAGTGATAATCTGATTACCTTAATGGAACATGGTGATCTTGATTTATCCTTAGAAGTGATGATCCCTAAAGGTTCCAATTCGGGTATTTATCTGCAAGGGAGATATGAAATTCAGGTGTTTGATAGTTGGGGAAAAGCCCTGCCTTCCTTTGATGATGCAGGAGGGATTTATCAGCGATGGGATGAAAAGAGAGGTAAAAATAAGGAAGGATTCGAGGGGCATGCACCCCGATTTAATGCAGTAAAAGCGCCCGGACTATGGAATAAGGTGGAGATAAGCTTTCAGGCACCCAGATTTGACGCCAATGGAAATAAAACTACTAACGCCAAAATGTTAAAAGTTACTTGGAATGGCGTAGTCATTCATCAGAATGTTGAACTTTTTGGATCTACCAGAGCTGCTGCATTTCAAGACGAAAAACCATTGGGTCCCTTAATGTTTCAAGGGGATCATGGTCCTGTGACTTATAGAAATATCAGAATTACAAAATTAGGAAACGCAAGTGTAAAGATAGTTCCCCCAGTTCAATATAAAATTTATGAAAATGCGTTCACAAGGGAGAAAAAAGGAGATATTCAAACCGTTCCAAAAGAAAAGGATTTAAGTACCCTAACCCCAGTTAAAGTTGGCGAAACTGAATTAATAGACGTTTCCGTATCAAGAAGAGGAACCCAATATTACGTTATAACTGGTTCTTTTGAAGTATCAAAAAACAACGTTTATTTGTTCAAGGGAAATTATCATGGATATGCCAACGTATTGATTGACAATGAACTAGTATTATCCGATGTCGATGTTCCTTGGTATGGAATGAGTTTTAATGAGGAAGTGCTTGGAAAAAAAAGGCTGGAAGCTGGAAAACATACCTTTCGGATAGGATATACTCATAGAGATTGGGAGAGGAATGTTCGTGCTTTCGGATTATCTGTTAAGGCAGAAGGAGAAGGGGAAGGATGGCAAACGCTGCACGATAAAAAATCGGAAATGGAGTTTTCTAAAACCGTGATGAACGAAGTTTATCTAACTAACCAACCCATTTTCCAACGTTCATTTGTCGTTTTTGATGGCTCAAAAAGGACGCATGCTATCAATGTAGGATTTCCACAAGGTGTACATTACAGCTATGATACTAAATCGGGTTCCTTGTTGCATGTCTGGAGAGGCCGATTTATAAATACAACAGAAATGTGGCACGACAGAGGAGGCGAACAGACGGCAGAACCTCTGGGAATGTCACAACAAATGACAGGACTTTTTCCGCTAATAGACAAAATGAACCTTAGTCCGGTTTCCCCCTCATCTCTAAGATATGAAGGCATGCAATTAGTCGATATTGACGGTCAAAAAACACCTCAATATATTTTAAAACTGGGGAATTTAGTCCTGAAAGATTGGTCACAACCATCTCCAAATAACCAGGGAATGACAAGGAATTTATCCTTCTCTGAAATCCCTGCTGATAAGCGTATATTATTGGCACATGCAAAAAAGGGCATAAAAAAAGTGTCTGAAGGTTTATATGCCATTGATGATGCCGCCTATTTTATTAAAATAAGTTCACCAAATACTCCTGTAATTGTTGAAAAAGAGGGACAACAATGGTTAGTTTCCGATATTAAAAATACCCTTTTCACTTATCAGATTGTATTTTAAAAACAAATGGAAATGAAAAACATATTTCTTATAGTTTGCTTGTCAATTCTTTCTTCGCAGGTTATAATGGCTCAAAAAGCAGCTGCTGAAGCAGAATATTATCCCTTAAGGACCTTACCAATACCGCATAATATAGAACTTGAAGTTGGTGGCATGACTACGATACCCGATGGAAGATTAGCTGTAAGCACCCGTCGCGGAGAAATATGGATGGTCGAAAATCCATATTCTGCTACTCCTTTTTATAAGCTTTTTGCCAGTGGCATGCATGAAGTCCTGGGGTTAACATACCATAAAGGTTCTTTGTATGCCGTTCAACGTGGCGAATTAACAAAATTATCTGACCAAAATGGGGATGGATCTGCCGATTATTATCAGAATATTGCCAATTGGGAATTGGCAGGTAATTACCATGAATATTCTTATGGCCCCGTTTTCGATAAGGAAGACAATATGTATCTCACCTTTAATGTGGCATGGGTAGGATTTGGGGAAGCAAAATTATCAAAATGGAGAGGATGGATGGTCAAAGTTTCTCCCGATGGCACTTTATCTCCCGTTGCATCAGGATTGAGGTCTCCTGCTGGAGTCATGATGAATAGTTCTGGCGATATTTTTTATACAGAAAATCAAGGTGACTGGGTTGGATCTGGTAGAATTACCCATTTAGAAAAAGGTGATTTTGCAGGTCATGCCAGTAGTCTGATTTGGTCAAATGAACCTGGTTCTCCAATGACCACTCAGATTTCAGATATTCCAGATAATGGTGAGCCAATGTATAAAGCAGCTGAGAAAGTGAAAAATTTGAAGCTGCCCGCCGTTTGGTATCCTCATACCTTAATGGGTATTTCTACAGCCGATATGATTGAAGATAAAAA
>Ga0304730_1000232_pt1 | contig 49537 bp, 60 predicted proteins | sample M_130628_MF_Meta_FD_190474 | JGI IMG/M metagenome (GOLD analysis project Ga0304730, IMG submission 190474) | Freshwater microbial communities from Lake Montjoie, Canada to study carbon cycling - M_130628_MF_MetaG (v2) (version 2) | ecosystem: Environmental > Aquatic > Freshwater > Lake | place...
ATTCTCCGAAGCAAATGGAACCGCGAGAGCCGCAGGAAGATAAGCACCTTCTTCCAAGGACTTCTTAAGGCCAGACAATCCTGACTTAGAAATAATATCTCTAGCATTGAGTATGTCTTTGCGTGGTGCACCTACGCCATACTTTTGTTGCGCAGCGATATCTCTTGCGTTTAATTTTCTTAAGTGTTCAGCAAGTACTGGGTTTGAATCCATAAGTCTTGCTGCAACATCTGGGGCGCTTTCTTTACCTTCTTCTAGGTATTGTAGTAATCGTTTTGTGGCAGCGCCTGTGCCTTCGTGTTCTTTACCTAACACATCTTCAAAGGATGGGTAACCGCCTTCTGTTCTTATGCGTTTAATCTCTGTAAGTTTTTCGGGGAAAATGCTATTAAGTTTTTCTTCTAATCCTGAGCCTAATAACTTCTTAAGATCTTGTCCTGATTTGATTGCGTCATTGAATCCTAGGATCACGCCGTGGTCACCAAGATCCACTACGCCATTAAAGCCGTGTGATGATGCAACGTTGTTAAGCACTGACATCTCTTGTTGATTGAGCGGCTCTGTAAGTTTCAAGTGTAATGATGTGGATGGTGTAACCTTGCCTGGTAATGGTTTAATCCATGGTGATGCGCCTTGTACGTCAAGGTATCCACGCAATGCATTCTGTACATCCATTAAAGCTTTTGATTGCGGTTGAAGCTCAACACCTTCTTTTCCAGGCTTGAGTGCGACAAGTGATCGCGCTTGTGATTGTGGATTAAGTTCTAATTCTTTAGTCACTGGGTTTACATAAGCGCCGTAACCTTGTTTAGTTTCACCTGTCAACATGCCGTGTCTCTTACCTACTTGTTGAGATAAGATGTCTTTACCAAATTGATCAAACCAATTTGCTTCTTTGCTAAATTGTTCTTTGAGGTTATACGGAACCTTTTCCATGCCTTCAAGGTGTCCTGATGATGCAAATGGTATCTGCTCATAGGTTGAGTAGGCTGTATGTTTTGGCGCGCCTTCAAGATATGTCTTGTTAGCTTCTTCCATAGCTTTGTCTAATGTTGGGAAGCGACCAGGTGATCCCTTCATGAGTGACTCTGCCTTTTGTAATACCCATGGCGCCGCTTGTACTTCCTCTGGCTTCCAATCTGTTTTGCCTAGCAATGCTTTCTTATTAGCACGGTCTGTAGCTAGAATAGTTTCTGCATCCATGAATGCATGTTCTTGTGGTGATAGTCCACGTGAGATAGGAACGACTTCGCCAGTCTTCAAATCTTTTTGTGTGTAGCCTAAGTTTCGTGCGTGACGGAAATCATTTACGCCTGTAGATCCTATGCCTAAATTAGGGTCAATGTATTTAGCATAGATGTCTGTCTTCTGACCTAATGGGATTGGCTTGCCTTGCTCAATAGCGTTGTAATAACGTCGCGCTGCTGGGCCTGTGCGAACGATAGGTTGTTTAGCGCCAGCTTCTAATGCATTATGTGCTTGTAATGTAAAGCCAAGGTTAGATATAGGATCAGCTTGTGCAGAGAACAGCGCGTTAGCTCGTGATAGCTCGGTTGCTGCTTCTGGTGAATGTGTATATTCTTTGTGGAATTGTTGAGCGCGTTCATACCAATCACCGCCCTTTGCACCTTCCTCTACCATCTTGTCATAGTTCTCACGGATCTTCTTAATGTCTCGTAATGATGTAACGCCTCTTGGTGCGCCAATGAATTGTCCGTTGGTATCTTGTTTAAGATGTACGCCCTTCTGCGCAAATGGTAATGCGTCTTCATACGGCATGTGACGTAAGTCTGATTGGATTGCTTCTTTCTTTGTATACTTTGCAGCGCGTTTGCCTGGATCTGCTGCGTACATACGCGACTCAATTAATCCAGGGAATGTGCCAGCCTCAATCTTTTCTAATGCGTGTGTGCCTACGTTTTTAAGTAGCTTCTTGGCTGACCCTGCAAAAGGTGCAGCTGCCATCTGTAGGTCTACAAGTCTTGGGTCAAATGTTGTGGTCTGTATATTTTTTGTGCCTGACACTGGAGATTTGCCGTATGACATATCTTTAATAATCTCTGGCGATTGTTGCAATAAGAAACTACCAATGTCTACAGGGAATGCTTCGTCTAATGCTGATCGTGTTTTGGATAGTGTGTCTGCAAACTTTGAGCTGATAGGTTCAGGCTTCCACTCTTCAATAGTCTCGCCACCTTTGGCCATGTGAACGGGGCCACCTTCTTTAAAGAAGTCAGGCAGATAAATGTCTGGTCTTGTTTCTTTTTCGTATGTATCTTCAGGCCTTACTTTTGGCTTGTCACCTAACAATTCTTGTAGACCTTTCTGATATTCTTCCTGTGATCTTCTTGGTAAACCTTCTCTTATGTTTTGAGGTAATAAATTAATTAGTGTAGTCTCATCACCTAATTTATTTAATGCTCTGTTGCGATGTCTACCTTCATGTCCTGCAATTCTAAATGTACCACCTGACTCTTCGCCAAGCATCAAGTAAGGTAACCAATCAAATCCTTTGTCTCTTGCTATACCTCCTAACAGATCAAGGTATTCTTCAGGATGCATTTTTTTTGAATCCCAAGTGGGACTTCCATATTTATCTAAGCCAGTCTTAATGCTGTATTGATGTTCAGGTTGAATAATTGTTGGCACTTGTTTGCCATTCTCAAACTTAATAGCGTCTGTAGGTTTATCATAGTAATCAGGTAATGGCTTTGCATACTTCTCAAAATCGCCTGGGTGTATAACCATTAATGATTTGGCATTGTCACCATCAAAAGCGTCCTTCAATGACTTAAGGTCATACTGCTTCTCAAGGTTAGGGACAAGGTCTGCTGCACGCTCTACACGTTGTGCGCCATAAGATCCTTTGGCATCCTTAATATAATCTTTTAATTCAGAGATCATGCTTTTAGTTGGCACGTAATTCTTTGCGGCTCTCTCTGCTGTTTTCTTTGCGGCTGCCTCCGCAAGCTTCTTGCCTAACGCTTCAGCTAGTGCGCCTCCTCCAGCCATGTGTGGTGTCAAGTCTTTGAACGGTGACTTGTGCATATGCATGCGTCTATGTGCGGCTGCTTCTGCTGCCTTCTTAACTTCTATAACAAGTGGATCACTGTCTTCACGAAGGCCTGCCTCGTAGTCTTTAACAATCTCAATCTGTTCAGGCGTGATACCTTCAAAGATCATAGGAATAAATGGTTGACCTTTCTCGCCGCCGAGTGACATCTCTGTCATCTTGTCGCCAGTCAGTGTAGGTATCTCTCCAGCCCAGCCAGCAGTCTTAGGCATCATCTCGCCGCCATAACCTTGTGCGGTATCGAATGCTCTTAGTCCATAAGGATTAGGATAGTCGCCATAGCTCATGCCGCCTTCGCTTGTAGGCTTTGACATTAGCTCTGCTACCTTAAACTGATTTTCTAGATCTGCCATTGCTTTCCTTGATACGTTTCATTACCTCTTTGCGTTCTGCTGGTGTGTAATCTAACCATCCTGCTATCTCGTCCTCTGTTCGTTTACATGTCTTGCATATGTTGCGTTTAGTATCTAGCTCACATATCTGTTTGCACGGTGTTATTATCTTGGCCATGTCTTTGATCCCATCTACTTGCGTCCCACCACCATAAGCGTCTGTATGTCTGTACTCGTATGTCGCGCCTTGCGTTACTGTCTGACGTACGTTTCTTTATCCATCGCTTGAGTATTAACCTTCCACCTACGCCACGCTTTGTTGCATAAACAATCATGCTGCGTAAGGATTAACTCTTGGCTGATGTCCATATGCATCAGCGTAATCCTCATACTCGTCTATTGGCGCTGGGTCTATGTTCAAGAAGCCACCGTCTCTTAAGTACCTAAGTGCTTGCGTACACGCATCCACATAGTCATCATGCGTTGCTTCAGGGAAGCTGCATATCTGACTGACGAATCCTTCAGCCCAATCTCGTACGTATCCTCGCTTAACTGTCGACTCAGGAATCCACACGCGTCCGTGAGAGATAATATTTGCAACGATTGAAAGTCTTTGCACTTTGTCCGCACGTCCTGGATTGTAAGCTCGCACTGGTAGATGCGCCCTTTGCATATCCTGTATAAGACTGATCCCTGATGCTTTGTCTTCGACAAGGATGAGATCAACTCGCTTACCTTTGACAAACTCTCCCGTGTCATTCTCGCTGTCGGCTCCGTAACTAACTTCATACTCATCGCGTACCTTCTTTCTTAAGTCAGGGTATTGCATTCTCTCTTGCCATGCGTCTATAAGCATGACGGCCATTGGGCCATCCATTGGCTTGAAGACACCAAACACTAGACAGGCTGTCGGGTCGTTAATGGTCTTCTCTGTATACGCGCAGTCATAACTCTGTATGATGTACTCAAACTTGGGGAACGGCTTTGTTGCTGGCCAAAGCTTGAACATGTCGCGCTTGACTATGCCACCTTCTTCAGGGTCTATGAGTTCCGCATAGATCTCCTGACGTCCGAGCTTCGTTCCCTCATACTGCAGGATCTGTTGTTGAAATGACGGCGCGAGGTTCTTAATGTTCGCGTAGGTTGATGCAGTCGTTAAGACTACTTCACCTGTTCCATCTTCAGCTCTTCCAACTAGATCAACGATCAAGTCTTTAGGACGTGGTGTCGTTGACGCTATGATCCTTGTCTGTTTACCTAACCGCACTGAGAACGCAATCATGTCCCAAGCGTCTTGCAAGTAATCCCATGCAGCTAACTCATCAAGCCATGCGCCGTGGTATTGTCCACCACGGAAGCGATCTGGTTCACTGGCCGATATACCTTTGATCAATGATCCGTTAATCAACTTCAGTTCGAGCAGCGACTTGTTATAGTCTGCAATGAATTGAGGCGGGATCACATTAAGCAATCCAGACTCACCTTCAATACATGTTCCGCGTACGTCCATTGCTGTTGGCGCGGATACTAACCATCGTGTGTTAGGTTGCGTCCATGCCCACCAGCCAATCTGTTCAGCAGAGGTGCGTGTCTTACCTGCGCCCCGTCCTCCGAGTAGTAACCATATAGCCCAGTCACCGTGAGGAATGATCTGATGATCATGGGCCTGTGTTAACCATTTTGTGCGCCACGCATAACCTAACTGTTGATTGATAGGCAATGCCTTAAACTTTGCTTGCACTTCTTTATTTTTAAGAAGCTTTACTACGTCATTCATTTAAACAATGCGCGCGCAATAATGTAGTAAACAACAAATGCTGCAACTAACAAGCCTAATAGTTTTAATCCGTTTGCGAGATCACTCATCGTCTTTAAGCTGTCTCTTCATCTCTAAGTTCTTTAGCATCTCATCAAACACGTTGACATCCATTGCAACAGGATTTTCTTTGTCGCCTGACATAATGGTGCGGTCACCATACTTCTTAGGGTTCCACTTTGATAAGAGTTTGAATCGTGTCTCGACTTGCAGCTTGCGATGGCCTAACATGTCTTCACGTGTGATCACGCTGCCGTCTTTGCCAATCACTTCCTTAATGCCGAAGTTAGGACTGTCAGCAATCTCAAGTGTCTCTTCAAAGATTGCGTCGCCGCCAAGTTCTCTCGCGCGCGCGAAGCGTGTGGAAAGTTCGGCGTCTTTCTCGAGCCAATCGTAAATCGTACGCCACGAAGGTTTTCCTTCCTCACGACAAATAGCACGTAGAGGCGTTCCTTCGCTCATGCGAAATAGTATTTCGTCCATCATTTCTTTATTATATTTGGTAGGTCTACCAGTAGGTAAGAAGTCCTTCGGATCTTTCTTAGTAGTCATTAACAACACTCCACGCATATGTTCGTTTGCAACTCACACATATGTAAATTGACATAGCTATCGTTAGCAATCATGGATGTATCCATAGAGGATTGTGATAAGGATAATAGCTTACTGTGCAACTTAGACATATTTTCAGTCCTTGAGTTATGTTCCTTAGGAATGTAAGCACACTTGAGGCTTATGTCAATGTATTTGTTACTACTTTGGGAGGTTTAGTATAGTGATTGTATCTATGTCGGAGAATTTTATGAGGGTGACTTTGTCTTGTCTGTTAGGTCTTGTATAAACTTCATATAAGCCTTTGCCAGTTTTGTTTCCTTTGCGGCGGATTTTTTCCGCGGTCCAGCGTAGTAATTCGGCGCGATTGATGATGGTCCAAGCGTTTTCTCGTTCAAAAACAATGTAGTCAGCCTTTCCTTTGATCCAACCAGGATTGCCTCTGACATTGGTTCCTTCGATCCAGGTAATCTCGTCACTCAGTGACTCGTCATTACGATTAGCCTTCTTCAATGCCTTCACATCAAACTTGAGCCTGTCATTGCTTAAGTCTAGTAGTATGCCTTCAACATCCCAGTGTTCAAACATGTCTTGATCCTGGGTAGCCATCACAAAGTCTTTTAGATATGTTGTGGCAAATTTGTTTTCGGCGATTCGGCCGCGCGTGAAGTCATTCATGATGCGTTTACTATGCGATCGCATTGCGTTTGCATTGCCATTGCATCAATCAACTCACGCTGTAAGTATAGCACGTTAATCAAGACTATGCCAGTAGTTATCGAAGTCTTCAAGGCCTTGTTTACGTAACAAGTACTCTTCAGTTTGAGTCATTGGAGGATCAAACGTCTGACTAGCAGTGTCCAATTGACCATCCTCTTCCCAGTGATTCTCCCCGCAACAACCACTTTTATCGTTGCGAGGCTCTTTGCAATAAATACATATCCAGCTCATTCTGCACCTCCTGCTTTTAAGATTTTGTCGGCAGCTGAGAATATTCTCTTAGCTGATTTGTCGTCAATCGGTTGGCCATCTAACCAGTGTTGGATGTATCCGCGTGATTCAACCTCGCCTGGTAAACCTAACAACTGACATAAAATGTAAGCCACTGACTCAGCCTCAACCTCTTTGATGTCTTTAGGTGTGTGCTCTGAATCTGAAAGCTCATGCTCTAATGTGTGTCCCAACGTGACGTGCGCGAGTTCGTGAAAAAGTGTCTTATGAGGAAGCACAGCAATATCACTGACAGCAACACTGCGCCCACGCGCAAAACCCTGGCAGTTACCGTCCGCTTTGTCAAAGGGGATCTGAGTAATATCCAAAGATTTAAGAGCTCGTTCTTTATTCCATACAGCAGACTTAACTTCCGCAACATATTCTTCTCCTTCAGTTTGTGATAAGAAAAACCATGCTTTCTTAGGTAAGAATAAGCGTTTTTGTTTGCCAGTCTTGTTACCGTTGGCATCCTTCTCATCAATGATTACTGGTAATGTTAAATAGATAGCCTCTGAACCTTTTTTAACTTGGCGGCCAAGAGATTGCCATTGCTTATAAGTAGCAATAGGTCCAAGGTCTAAGTCATGTTCGAGGGATTGTAGCCATGCCCATAATTGATTGCCTAGGCTGTAATTATGGAATCGGCTGTAGCATTTACTTAAAACACCTGGTTTATTCACGGCATCTTGTAGTAATTGTGTGTAGGGTACTGCTATTCTTGCTGTTGTCATGTCGTTCTCCTTATTCGTTTATATTCGTATCCGATCAATTGATCGTAGGTATAAGATTAAACTTAAAGTTAAAGCGTGTCAACACTTTTTTCAATAAATTTTTGTTTATCTTCTTGATCATATCCTGTAGCCTCAAGAGTCTTAACAACTAAATCTTTGCCATTTCTGCTAATTTCATACTTGTAAGACAAGTCACCATGCCTATCAGGTCCGTGGGTTAGGTATACATCGCCACCTGCTTCATTCTTATTGGCCTTGATAAACGCGGCCGCAAACTCTGAGGCATCAAACCTTGGTAGATCCCAGGCAAACTTCTTGGCTTCTTTGATAAAGCCATGAGCTCCCTCTGGATAACCATCATAATGCTTGTAAACGCTAAACTTACTATCTTCATCTATAAATGTATATACGGCTCTTGTACTCAATGTCATTCTCCTTAATTAAAATGGGCCTTCGCAAATACCGTCATCGATAAGTGCTTGAGCTGTGCGGCCATACCATCCTTGGAGACTCCAAGCTAGGCCAGTGTTGATAAGATATTGCCATGCTGAAATGATCGTGTCTTCATCGTGCTCGATACCATCAAATCCTTCTACTGCTGCTGATGCGTCATACGGTGTCCATGTTGTCATGTTATTCTCCTTGAAAGAAGTGACCGCTTATGCGGCCACCTTTGGTATTTCGATAAAGTTAAGAGAGCTTTCTTTGTATCCACAAGCTTTTAGTAAAGCTTTTTTAGCACCCTCTAAAGTTTTAAAATTGCCTTTGCCTCTGCGTTGTTTGCCCGCACCTTGACAAACCCAGTTCCATGTATATGCAATACTGCTGTTTCTTTTGCCTGTAATGACATCATATTCAGTTTCAATAATTGCATAAGGAAAAATTGCTCCTACTTTAAAATCGTTTGATTTTGTAGAAATTTTTATTGTTGATCTATTATCTGTTGTCATCTTATTCTCCTTTGATTGGTTTAACGTTGATTGAGATTACTGCTGTAGTTTTGCTATACTTAGCTATTAATGCAGCTGGTACTTCTAGCTCTGTTAATAGCGCTTTGTTATCTACAATAGTTCTTTGTGAAAGCTTAACGTCGCTGGTATAGTATTCACCTACTTGAACACCTTCACCTTGATTTTTAAGCTCATCTTTGTATGCAGCTTCTTGTTCTTGAAGTGCCTTGATCTCTTCTTGTAATTGGCCTAAACGGTCAACTAATGAAAGGGCTTGTTGAATTGTTGTTGTCATTTTACTTCTCCTTATTCGTTTAAATTAGTATTGGTAATGCTGTAACTAAATATTAGAGTAGTATTTAAACCATGTCAACAACTATTTTCAGTTATTTTTAAATTATTTTTAGGATAAGTTGGCACGGTTTTTGCCTGCAAAATGACATATATGACAGTTTATGGGTAAAACCCTTGTGGCTGTAGGCAATAAGCAATAAAAAAGGGAGCCAAAGCTCCCCTAGTGTGTATCGTGTGTATTACTTGTTCATTACGTACATTGTTACTTCAAAGCCAAAACGCATTTCTGTTGCTGATGGGGTTGTCCACATATTGTTCTCCTTAGTAGATCAATTGTTCTAAAAATTGCTACACAAACGCCAAAATTGAAGTTTGTATTGCATATTTTGCGCTTTTTGCTAAACAAAACCATCAAGAAAATCATTAATATCTGGCGTAGGTAGCTTGATTGTAAAGTTTCTCTTTTAAACCTTCCAAAGCATCATCGGTAAATGCTTCTGGGTGGGTCAACATAATAGACTCAATGACTTTATCTAATCTATTCCAATGAGATCGCTTTTCACTTGGCGTGTATTTATCAAACACTTGACGTGACGCATTAAGCGCTACCTCTCTTAATTGTTGACGTTCTTTTGCTGTAAGTAAAATCATTTAATTTCTCCTTTGTTGATGCGTTCCTGTTGAAGTTCTTTATAATCAGTATTTAATTCACATCCTAAGTATTGTCTACTTAACTCTAAAGCAACTTGAGCTGTAGTTCCTGAACCCATAAACGGATCTAATACTGTGCCAGCTATAGTTTCTTGTGTGTTGCATTTACATTGTTTTATGAGACCGCCATCCAAATAATTATTTGCGCATTTCAATCCACTCTTATAAAAGATTTTAGTCATAGCCTGATCATATTTTTCATCTAACAATAATAATTGTTTAAGCTTGATCCAGTCTTCTTTAGATGGGTAGCTTCCCCCTTTTTCAAACCAATGGTGTGGAGCTTGCGTTCCAAAATGTTCTTCAATTTGATCAATAGTAAACTCTTGCATGTGCCTATTAAATTGTAAGTAATCTCGCAATTCATTATGATCAGGAAGCTTTCTATATTCTACAACCTGATTTCTAAATTCTGCATCAAGCACAGCATATGGTTTACGTTCCTTATCGGTTTCCATAATGTTCTTACGGATTTCTTCGACCTCTTCTAAAGTAAGATTTTTTTCTACAATCTTTTCTCTTTTGTATGGTGTTCTGCATTCAACACATATTTTTTCAGGTGCGCCAGCTTTGATGCATGGTTCAATCAAATCTTTTGGAAAAGTAGCAAAGTGTGCGCCTTTGTATGGTTTAGTGTTAACAGTCCATACAGATCTCTTATTGCGCATACCATCGTAAACTTTGTATTCAGGAGGCCTTGCATTTACTCCAGCCTGACCTTGTCTGTCTACACTTCCCTTAGCTCCCTTGGTGCCAGCTGGTATAACACCAGGTTCTTTCATAGCCAAATGATCAAAATAATATTTAGGTGATTTAGTAAACAAGAAAATATACTCATGAGCTTTAGTGCATCTATCTTGCACGGATTCGGGCATTGGATTTGGTTTATGCCAAATAATGTCTTGTCTGAGCGTCCATCCAAAATCTTGTAAGGCAAATGCTACGCGCCAAGGAATACCAATTAAATCTTTTTCTTTTAAGCCTTCTTGCTTATTGCCGCGCCTTGCACATGCGTTTGGTAAATCTTGTTTTGAATTAGATACAGTCTGTTTATTTAATGCTTGCCCTTTGCCTGGTCTATAATTGTAGTAACTATCTCCAAGGTTAAGCCACACAGTTCCATCATCTGAAAGAATGTCCCACACGTGAGCAAATACATCTACCATGTTAGCAACATAATCACCAACAGTTTGTTCTAATCCTATTTGTCCGTCATGACCGTAATCACGCAATCCGTAGTAAGGTGGAGATGTCACACACGTTTGAACTTTAACTCCCTCATCTTTCCATTGTTTCATTATCTCGCGGCAATCGCCAAATTCAATTTTATTCATTTAATTATTTTCTCCAATTCGTTTGCTGCGCTATCTTCAATCGTACTATTAATCATGCGATCAATCGCCTTGTTAAGATCATAATCGTATGTCTTCCAATCTCTATCTACTTCAGTATTTAAAACTTTAATGCGTCTTACTGGGGCCCATCCTATAACTAACACAGACCATTTATCTTTTCGGCTGCACTCAATTGCAATGTTACGATAATGATTAATTAGTATTCGTGCCACTCAGTAGTCCTCTGGTATCTTCCAATAGAGCGGCTTCATCATACCCGTAGCACTTAACAAAACCCTTGGTTCCCAAACCGTGCACTCCCGTGTTACCTCTGTGGTGTTCGACGCAAAGAGGAATTGCTTCTTTGTGGGATGCGCGAAGTGCGAGCCCAACACCTTTACGTGGGTGGTGGATTTCCGCAGGTGTTCCTGGATAACCCATGCGTCTGCATACAGCGCAACCAAGCTCAGCAACAGCAGCCAAGTGTTTCTTTTCATCTTTAGTCATTTCTTAAAATTTGTATATGTGCGTAAATATTTTCTGTACGCTAAAACAAATTCAGTTGCAAAAACACAAGCAAGTGCGACCCACCACCAATAAGATGCGCCCATTTTGTAAAACAAAAAGATTGTTAATAGTTCACTCATAGTTAATCCTCACATACACCATTGCGACATGCACGTGCAATGATTTCTTGTTCAATGTTTTCTAATGCGTCTTTGGCCTCGTCGGTTTCTGATGATTCATGCATCAGTTTAGTAATTAAATTTTCTATTCTTTCCAATCTATATTTAATTTCATCCAACTCAGTCATTATTTAATTCCTCTCATAATTCTTTGTTTGCGATACGTTGCAAGTAAAATTCTCATAATAAAAAACATAAACACTAATAACACTCGATTAATATCCCAATCAAGATCAGTCCATGTGTGGCCAAGTACTGTGTAGCAAAATGCATCGCTGATACCTACCCAGACTGGAATGACTAGCAATAGCAAGAAAATCATTTCAATCCATTCTTTTAATGTGTAGTGCTTTCTCATATAGTTACCCTTCCCTCCGCTCTTAAGTTTGATTGTTCTGTACGCCATACATCAACTACAATTTTAGCAATATCAAAAAAGTGTCTAAGTTTTTCATACTCTTCTCCAGCAATTGCTTCAGCTTCTAAATGGGCCAAGTAATCTGGATGTGATAGTGCCTCACGCTCTTGTGCGCCTATTGAATTCTCTAAACTTTGTTTCATAAGAATAGATTTCAAAGATTTCTTAAACTCTTCTAGCTGAGTTAATTTTCTTTTTGCGGCTGATATGTTTGGCACGTTCGCCATCATCCATTCAACTGCCTTGTGTGGATCTCTACCTTGATATGCTATTGTCATTTTATCTCCTCTACTTTTACTTTAATTTTTCCGCCTTTTTCATCTGCCCAATAAATTCGTAAATCAACTATTAAATGATCGTCTACATAAACACCAGCATGCGTTAATGCATCCAATGGCGCCTTAAGTAAATTATCTAAGTCTCTTCTTCGTTCATCTGGGCGCCAGGCTTCTATCGTCATCTTAACTTTACCTTGATAATGCTTAGCGCCTTTTTGAATTAATACTTGATCTGCTACTGCCTGTCTATACTCGCGGCCTTTTTTACTTATCAACATGCGACCATTAAAGTTACGCCAATAAGTATTGACTGACGGAGGAAAAGGTAGGTCAAGTTCAATCATGTACTTCAATCTTTGGCTTGCGTCTAAGAATGATGTCGGCAAGTTCAGGGCCTTTCATCTCAGGATTGTCAGTACAAATCTTTCCACATGCTTCACGTTCTTTAATAATTGCCTCATCAACAACAGCCAAGAAGTCTTCAAAAGATTTAGACATCTCTTCATTGTGTTCTGCAACCGAAATAAAGTCAGGGTTATGTGGAATTGTTTTACCTAAAAATACATCTGCAAAATTACTTTTCTTTTCTTCAGCCATTACTATCTCCTATACCATGTTTACGTTCAATTGCTCTTGCAAAATGCAATGGGTACATTGGATCATGAAGATTTAAATCCTCAACCAACTCCCATACATCATCTTCAGGCAATGGTTTATTTTTATATAATTCTATTTCTTTTTTTAATGTTTCAAGCACGTTCATTGCGTATCCTGCAATTGCATCGTTCTCATGACTTTCATCATCTGGAACATAAATTTCGCAAATAGCATCAAGCGCATTCATGCTTTCTTTTAATTTTTGCATTAATTGTTCACTCATACCACTCACCCTTCCTTCCTCGGTTGCCTTTATTCCATTGGTTCATTACATCCTCCGTTAATTTAGAATTTTTATGATTGGCATCCCATCTGCCCATAAACTCGTATGCCGTGTCTCTATTTGCAATGCGCTTCTTAATAACGTCTCGAACCAAACATTGATAGAGGAATTCCTTGCTGCAATTACCTTTGTCAATCAAAATGCACCTGCGGTGTCAAACGCCATAGGCACTCCATTTTCATCTTCAATAAATTGTTGACTATCTTTGTGATAGTAAAGACCATACCAATCTTCTGTTTCACCATTACGTTGCTTTTCACACATAAGGTGTGCATCAGGGGCTTGCACTACAGCTTCGCCTTGTCTAATCTTTCGCTCCTTAGCTTTGTTTCTGTGCATAAGTAAAACATTGTCCACTTGATCTGCAATAGCGCCAGTCCCTTTAACATCGTTTTTGTTTGGTTTAATTTCCTCACTTGCAAGCTTTCTAATGTGATGTATTAAATGTATGTGAACATTATGGTCTCGGGCTAATGCCGTCAATTCATCAACAAAAGCTTTCTGGGCGTTGTAATCATCTTCACCTGATACGCACTTCATAAGCGAATCAATAAATATATGTGTAATACCTAATTCAACAGCACAATACCTAGCAACTGAAATAACCTGCTTAGAATTAGTTGTACCTTGTTGATCGTATAACCAAAGCTTGCTAGTAGAAAATGTTTTTAATCTATCGTAAAAGCTTGTGATCAACGCAGCTCTATCTTTAATAAATGGATTTTCTAAATCTTGTCCACTAAATTGCCTTGTCATTCGCATGATTGTTCTTTTTGGTTTCATCTCAAAAGACATAATGCAAACCTTTTGATCTTGTTTAATTAAACCTAATGCAATCTGACCAGTAATCAAACTTTTACCGCTGCCGTTTGTGCCAGCATACAAAGTAACCTCACCTGGTCTAAAATTAAACTCATTAATAGTCTTTGACCATGGCATAGTGCACTTAGGAACCACAATTGGATTAGTGATGTCTTCCTTAAGCTCATCAATAAAAACACTAACATCTTTTACTTTCATGTTAGCTTCGGTAAGTTTTAGATAATGCTCAAAATCTATTTCACTTGGTTGTAATAGTTCCACTTAATAATCCTTTGTTATCTAAAATTTGTACTTCGTCATCTTCCATCTGAAACATTAACAACACTCTTTCAGGTAAACACTTAGTAATCTTTTCGTAAACATTTAACAGCCTATTTGAATTATCGCCTCGGATAAAAATAGTTAGGCCATAAGCAAACCTAAAATCAATAGACTCAATGTTGTCTTTAGTTTCAATAAGAATTGCGGGGTAGTCCATTGTGTCAGAGTACTTGTGCCATTCCTTTTCATAATGCGGATCATCGTCATCACCAACCCATATATCAATTGCCTCTGGCTTGTGGCCATCTTTTCTAATCTCAAATAACTTATCTATACCAATCATTTTTTCCAATACTCCTTAGGTTTTTGCGGCTCAAGCTTAATAAGCCATTCGGCTTTAAATCCAATCCAATTATTCTCAACGCATATAGTCAAGGCATCATTTAAAGTCTTGTTGGCCTTTTTAGCCTCGCGCTCAATTGCTTTTAGGGCTATGTCCGTTATAGGAAGTCTTTTGGCTTTGCGAAGCTTAAGGTAGTCTTTCCATACAGACACATCTACACCTTCAGGTGTATGTGTATTAGTTATTGAGTTATTGAGTTCTTTAGTTATTGAGTTAGCATTGCCATCGCATTGCGTTCGCATTGCGTTCGCATTCTTTTCTTTTTCCCACTTTACTTTAGCCGACTGACTAGCCTTGTAAGACTTCTCTTGATACTTTTCAATCTCAACATCGCAGCGCTTATGGATAAAGCCAGCATCGGTCTTAGTGAAAAAGTCATCCAGTATATTTCTGATAGCTTGTTTTTCAATCTCATCCTTAACTCCTAAAAATCTAAAAAGTTTCTCGTCCTCTAAAGGCAAAGGCTCTTCAAGCAAGTAATACCTTGACAATGCTTTTATGTAAGCACCGTGCTCGGTCAAACTTAAATGATCCGTGTCTTTTTTGTAGTCACCAATGTTGAACCTGAACCAATGCATGTTTACTTTCTCCTAAAAATATCAGGTCGTAGCATCTCTGCCTTTACCTTATTTTTGGTGTACTCTTCAATCCTTAAACATAATTGTGGACTAGGCTTTTTACTTCCATTCAAAATTAATGATAACCAAGTCTGCGTAATACCAAGGCTTTCACACATTTCTTTCTTTGCACCTATATGTAAATTATAAAAAAAATCATTCAGTGTCATGATTGCTCCTTTTCTGTAACACAAGTGCATATTATCCAATATTAAAAAATATTGCAACAATTAATTAAAATATGTTATAGTGCTTTCACTTAAATAACTTTTAAGGATTACGAATGAAAACAAATTATAGAAAAGTGCCACCTTATATGACAAAAGCTGGAGTACAGATAGGACTACTTTACCAGGAGCCATTCGAGGCCCGTATGGATGAAGATGGTTTTGCTTTACAAAGAGCTTTGCTTTCACAAAAACATAAAAATGTCAATAACCCATACATAACAATTGATCTTGTGATTGTGGCAGTATGCGTTGTGACATTGATTGGTTTAATCATAGGAGGTTTTTATGGCTTCATATGAAGATGACTGGCAACAAGCAGAACAACATCAAGATATGTTAAATCGACATCAAAGGCTGATAGAAGCTTTTTGTCGAGCTATGAGTGGCATTGCAACACCTGACGATTGGAATCATATTCGATATGAGTCTGGACTGTCTGATGGTGAATTTAGAACAGTTACATTTAATACTAATTTAGGAGAAACAAATGAGCTTAATCGTTAAAGCAGGTAGTGAATCAAATTTTATCCCCGTGCCATCTGGCATGCATCTTGCTAGATGTACAAAAATTATTGATTTAGGTACACAAAAATCAGAGTACATGGGTACAGTAAAACATCTTAAAAAACTTATGGTGCAATTTGAAGTACACGGCGAAGATGCAGAAGGCAATCCAACCGTTACAACAAAAGGCGATCCAATGATTATTTCTAAAAGTTATACTGCATCGCTTGCTGATAAAGCATCATTACGTAGAGATTTAGAAACTTGGAGAGGTAAACCATTTACGCCACAAGAAAAAGATGGTTTTGAATTAAAAAATGTTTTAGGCCAATGGGCTATGATTACCGTAGGTCAATCAGAAAATAATGGTAGAACATATACAAACATTCTTAATGTTAATCCAGTACCTGCCAATATTAAAAAAGTTGGTTTGCCAGAAGGTAAAAATGAATTAAAGATTTTTGATATTAGCGATCCTGATATGGCACTTTTTGAATCATTTTCAGATGGTTTAAAATCTAAAATTAAATTATCGCCTGAGTGGGAAAGATTACACGGGTCACCTGATACTGGATCAGATTCACTAGTTGCAGCTTTTGATGATATGGATAGCGATATTCCATTTTAATCATGGAAAATATTGCAGAAAACGCAAACGATCCATTACCATTTAAGTTAGCAACTACAAAATTTTGCTCTAAATGCAAAAATGAAACAGCACATAGCGAGTTTTATAAAAACGCTTTTACTAGAGATGGTTTGGATAGTTATTGTAAACCATGCAAAGCCACATACTATCAAGAACGAAAAGAGGGTAAGAAATTGCTCTCTTTTAAACAAGTGGCTCCACATAAAAAGTTTTGGCTTGCAGAAAATAAACTTAAAAAAATAGCTCATCAAAAAGTTGGATATGCTATTCAAAAAGGTGAATTAATTAGGCGGCCATGCGAACGTTGTGGTACTACAGAAAATGTTGTAGCACATCATGAAGATTATAATAAGCCTTTAGAAGTTGTATGGCTATGTAAACATCATCATATGGAAAGGCATGCTGAATTGGATAGAGAAGACAAACCGAAACCTGACATGATCAATCACCCGCCTCACTACACCCAGGGTGGTATTGAGATGCTTGACTACATTAAGGCTAAATTCCCGCCCGAGCAATACATAGGATTTTTGCGCGGCAATATTGAAAAATATAATACGCGTATTGGTCTTAAAGATGATTCAGTCCAGGAAGCTGCAAAGATAGAATTTTACGCTAAAGAACTACATCGATTTTTAAGAGAGGGATAGTATGACTGAGCCAAGTAAAAGTTTGTTTTATGTATCAGAACAGCCAAAGATTAGGGCATCAGAATCTAATCACTGGTACACCAGGGATGGTATACCACAGTATACAGTTGTAGGTAAGAATGGAAATGAACGCAATACTACCCTAAGAGACGCTAGGACTATGGATTTAGTTCCATCAGTTACGACTATTTTAGGCGTTGCGGCAAAACCTGCATTGGTAGCTTGGATGCAAACCCAAGTTTTAATGACTGCCCTTACTTCTACAAAACGAGAAGGGGAAGCTGAAAAAGATTATATTGATAGAATTATCTATGATTCTAAACAACAGGGTCGAGATGCTGCCAATAAAGGTACTGATATCCATGCCGCTATAGAATCGTTTTTTGAGGGCCGATATCATAAAGATTACCCAGAACATGTCCAAGGATGCGTTCGTGCGTTAGAAGCTCATTATGGAAGGATTGGATGGGTTGCTGAGCGTTCTTTTGGTCATGAGCTAGGTTTTGCTGGAAAATGTGACCTTCATGCACCAAATGAGGTCATAGACGGTGGAATTGTAGTTGATGTTAAGACAAAAGATTTTGAAGATGACAAAGATGTGATAGGATATGATGAACACCTCATGCAATTATCTGCATACAGAGTAGGGCTTGGTATACCCAACGCTCGTTGCTCTAACATTTTTGTATCCCGCACAAAGCCTGGTCTGTGCAAAATTATTGAATGGTCTGAAGAAGACTTGCAACGCGGCTGGGAAATGTTTGTAAACCTTTTAAAGTTTTGGCAACTTAAAAACAAATACAAGTGAGATAAATATGAACGAAGACCTAATTAAACAAATATTTTTTTATTGTAAGAACAATGATCCTAATGGCTTATACACCGATCCTACGGATGAGTCATTAGACATACTTGAGTTTGCTCGCAAAATTGAAGCAGTATTATCTATTCAAGTTCGCGATGCAGAACATGCACGATTGGTTGAGATAGCACGATCTCTCAATCCTAACGTAGCACGCGTGTTGGAGGAGAAAAAGCTCTAACGCAAAGAGTAACATTTGGTAAGGAGGTAACATTGATAGACCAAATAGCGGCATTAACATGCTTGGCACAGGCAGCCTTTATGGAAGCCCGTGGCGAGCCAAAAGCAGGTCAAACAGCAGTGATGATGGTGTTGTATCGAAGGGCTGAATTTAAACCCGAAAGAATTTGTTTAGAAATGGCAAGGCCTTATCAGTTTTCATGGTATGGCAAGATTAAGCCACCTGAACGAAGCGCTGCGGAATTGCGACCGTTCTTAAACATGGCACAACAAGTGCTAAACTTTAAAATCAAAGACACATCGAAAGGAGCTTATTACTTTCATGAAATCTCACTCAAGCCCAAACCCCTCTGGGCAAAACAAAAGCCAGTCAAAGTCGTCATCAATAATCATATCTTCTACTGAACCTGTAGCTTGGTTATGGGAACGCCGTGATGATGAAGGCCGTTTAATTGATCATATTGTGTGGCTTCAAGAGCCGACACTCAATCTAGAATTGTGGAATGCCACTCTTACTCCCTTATACCGTGGCGAACCCATAAAAGCTACTTCCAAGGTACATGACTCAAGCAAGTTTGTCTATGGATTGTGAACAAATAAAGTAGGTGTTTTTGCCTTGACATTTGTTATTATTAGGTAATGAAAGGAATCACCATGACAGACAACGACATCATTGAAATAGCCAACAATATTGATGACTTCTTAATCCAACAAATTGAGGTGTACAATATTACGTCGCTTGATTTGAGTGCTATTATCAATAGCAGACTTCGAGCATTAAACGCAGAAGAAAATACAGAGGGTGATTATGATTCTTTGCTTGACCATTTAAATAGTCAATCTGTTATAGTGCCCAGAACAATACATTAAATGAAATCAAGAAAAAGAACACCTGAAGAATTAGCAAAAATTATATCGGATTATATAAATAAATATCCAGATACGAATCGTCACAAAATTAGAAAAGCAACCGATATAAGTGAAGATAGGCAACAAAAACTTGAAGATATGGGTCTGGTCAAATTGCCAGCAAAAATTAAAAATGGCGTTAACACGCCGTGGAAAGTATATAAAATATGACAGTCTTACGTACAGAGGAACATTGTAAAGCAATTTATACATTGCTCTGTAAACTGCCGCCGTTTGACAAGATTAAAATGCCTACAGCTTCAAAGATTATATGGGTTATATCAGATCGAGACGATGTTCTTGGTGAGTATATTCCTGATCCACACACAATCACTATATCCCTAGCAAGACAAGATCACTTTGAAAATATATGTAAGACTATCCTACATGAGATGGTGCATATGTTGCTTTACATACAAGGCAAGTCTCATTACGAAAAACACGATAAAACTTTTAAAACATGGACTGCAAAGATTGCAGCGATATACGGATTTGATCCTAAAGAGCTTTAATTTTCTTTATCTGCTTCTGAATTAATATAGTTTAATCCGTTAACCAATGCAGGCATAGGAATGTCTTTAGCACCTTTTAATATTGTAGGAATATATTTTCTTGCTTGACCAGATTTTGCAGCAACATCAGCAACAAGTGCAGGAGATTTAAAAATAAGTGGTAAGGCTCCTAATCCCCCAAATGCCGAATGAAGAAGCGCAGATGGTATTCCTCCTAATCCAGCAGCTTGAGTTAGCATGCGAGATATAGCTCTTTTTCCTGTTGGTAAAATATCACCTGTTTTCATTCCTAATATTTCAGCCCTTGCCATTTCATTAGATGGTAACTTTGCAAGTAATTCTCTTCTCATTTTTGCAAATTCAACGGGGTCTATCTTTAATGGATTTTGATTTTCCCACAAATTCTTAAGCATATATGCGCCACTTTCTAAATCTTGACGATAGTGTGTAGCCATTCTAGCTACCTTTGGTGGCATGCCTAAAGTCATTGCATAGTTGTAATTAGCAATAGAGTCTACCAATGGATCAAGTTCTTTTTTTTGATATTCTCTAAAAGCTTTAACAATTTCTGGGTTGCTTTCTTTAAACATTTGGTAAATATCTTTAATGTCTTTAGTTGGTATGTTAGACATATATGACATAGCCTTAGCTGGTGCATCTACTATTTTTTGTCCAACATTAGATGCAACATCTGAAACTTTTTCTACAATAGGCTCTACTACTTCAGTGGCTTTTTTATATAAGGGATGTGATGTGACTTTTTCTATATCAGGAAATTTACTAGCTACAGCACTTAAACTTTTTTCAAGCGCTGGAATTTTATTAACCAAATAAGGAATTGCTTTTTCTCCAATGTTAACTTCAGGCCCTAACATAGGAACGCCTTCTAACATTTTCAAACCTTCTTCAGCAAATTGACCTGCTTTATAACCAAAAGAATTTTGATATTCTTTGTATTTTTTTTCTGCAGCCGCTTGTTCTTCTTCGCTTTTAATGTAAGGAACACTTGGATCGCTAGAAACAAATTGCGCGCCAGGAGGTAAAGGGGGAAGTCCATCTCCCTCCATAAATATAGCACCTTCAGGAAGTGGTGGTAACGCCATTATTTAGCGTCCTCACCTGTGTCTGCAAATACCCACTTACCACCTCTAACAACAATTTCTCTGTTGCGTAAATAGTGTTTTCCGCCTGCTGGTTTATTAGTTGGTTTATTATCTGGTGTTGATGCTGGAGAAGTGCCAGAAATTTCAGAGCGTAAGTTTGCACGAACCTCACGAGGCGCGCGTTGTTCAGCTTCAATTTCTTTCTGAAGCGTTTCAACTGCTCTGTCATAAGATTCTTTGTTTTTAGCCATAGCCAATATTTCTCTAGCATGATTTTTGTCTGAAACTGTTGGTACACCAGTTGGACTAATTGCCCTAGCATAGGTATTAACAAGACCATTATTGGCTGCTGCAAATTGTGACACATCTGGATCGTTAAAGTTTTCATCGAACATAATTTGAATTTTACCAAATGGCAAGAATTTACTGCGACTTACTCTATTAGAAGCTATTTGAGCAATTGGCACAATATTTAAGAATCCTTGAGCAGCTAATTCTAAGTTAGCGCTTCTAGTACCAAGTGTTCGTTCACCAGCTTTAAATCCAAAGAACTCAGCGTTTTTAGCAGCAATATCTCCAGGATTCATACCGCTGTCTTTCATAATCTGAGTCATCTTAGTTCTTAATCTAACTAAATTATTTGGGCCTTGTGTTCCTCTTCCTACATTAACAAATACGCTTGTATCGCCAGCTAAAGCTTGTCTTGCTAATGCATCTAAAACTTCATCAGGGAATTCTAGTTGTTCAAGTTTTTTAAGGTCATCTTCATGATACTTAACATTTCTTTTTAAAGTTTCGTTAGTTGGATCTTTTGCTAAATCTTCTTTTAATTTTGCAAGCTCATCTTCTTTTTTCTTAAGATCAGAAGGTGTTGCTTCTTTAGGATTAGTAAAGATAATTTTTCCTGTTTTCTTATCGTATGTAGAAGCGCCTGGAGCAAGTTCGCCAATTTGTGGTTTGCTCATTTCAATAATTTTCTGGATCATGCTTGGGTCACCAGAAATAGAAACAATTTTTTGTGCAATGACTGGATCTACTTCGCCAGTATATGCACCTTTGTCATTTACTTTAAATAATTTAGGTGTTAACTGTGCAATTAAATTTTTCTCATTTTCAGAAATACTTGTCTTCATTAAGTCAAGACGCATTTTTGCGTTTTCTTTAATTTGTTTATCTTCTTCCGTAGCCGCTTCACCATAACCTTTTACAGCGCGACCAAAAGCTTCACCAAAACTACCAGTCTTACCTGGGTCTAAAAATGCTGCAGACATAGCCGCAAGTTTTGGATCAATGAATTGATTTTGTCTTTGCGAAAATCCTTCTGACATTTTTTGTATTTGTTGATTAAGCAATAATTTTTGTTTTTGATGATCATCTAAAGCTTTACTTAATATTGCTTCTTCATTTGATGGCTGAGGAGCAGCAGGCGCTTCATTAACAACTGGTTGATCAGGTGTTTGATTGGATGGCTGATCAGTTGCTTGATCTATGTTAAGAGAATCTAATCCGCTTGTGAGTGCCATATTAGCCTCTGCCTTTTATCTGATTAATTTTTTGAGCCATATTCATTGGGATTGGTGTCATAGATGTTTTTGCATTGTTAGCAGATCCACCTTCAGCATAACCATTTACACTACCACCTTCGGCAAAGTTAATACCTAAAGAACCTAATGCAGTTCTTACTTGACCTAACAAATCTGCTGGTAAGTTTAAAAGACCGTTAACAACATTTTGACCGCTTGTGCCAGTTGTACCTGTACCTGATGAGCCTGATCCAGAATTCATAAATGAACCTATACCAGTAAGTAAACCAGAAATTTGTCCTAATGGGCTTGCTGAGTATTGACCGCTTGATCCTGGGCCTACTTTTTGAATTGCAGTGCCAGTAGGCATTGTGTAGCCTTGCATTAACTTAGCAAAATTTTGCGCTTGGATCATTGGATAGTTTAATTGATTTTGACCTTGTGTTTGTTGTATTCCGCCTAAATCAGATAATTGTTTTAAACCGCCTGAGCCAATGTTGTACTGTTGATTTGCAATATTGCCCAAGCCTTGACCAGCTTGCATTTGACGAGTTAAATCTGTTTGTGCATTAGTTATTGCATTGTTATAACCAGTGTTTAATGCGCCATATTGTTGACCAGTAAGGTTAGCTTGCATGTCAGCCAATGTTTGACCTAATGCTTGTTGTTGTCTGCGTGAACCAAAAGATCCAGTGCCTACACCGCCACCTGCAATTGTTGGCAATACATTACGTTGTAAATTTTGTTGTTGTAGACGAGCCATCTCATTTACAACATTGCCTGTATATGGATTCATGTAATTGTTTACAATATCAGGAGCGCCAGTTGTGCCTGCTGCGCCTAATAAATTAGCGCCAGCACCAGCAGTTTGCGCGCCAGAGAATGCTGCATTAGGAGCCATTTGAAATGCTTGTTGTTGTAATGGACCGAAGCCAGCTACACCACCTTGTTGAACAGCATTAGTACCTAAGTTAGCTACGTCTTGTAAATAGTTCGTATAAAAATCAGGTAAAGTGGTTTGTTGTTGCTCGGTGGTTGTTATCGTGGGTAACGGTGCACCTTGGAAAATGTCAGCCATTATTTTGCTCCTTTAAGATAGGCCAAAGGCGACTTTGACTTTGGCGGTATTTTGTGTAACGGTGCACTTCGTTTATGCGCCCTAATATTTTCTCTAAATCCATCTAGCATTTTAGCGCCAGCTTTGTTTGATCCATTGCCTAATTGTGCCACAGTTTCAGCATCAATCACATATTCTCCGTCAGCTAACATAGCTGGAATATCATCGGACTGACCATCGCCTGGGCCTTCTACATAGCTTCCGTTTCTGTAGTCAGTACGGCCTTCTACCATAGGTAAATTAGGATGAAATTTATCTGACATTGGTACATTTAAATTTGTTTGCATTGGTGATCCGCCATTAGCCATCTTAGCTAAACCGCCTTTTTTAGATGCTAATATATCGGATGGACTTACTGGCGTACCGTAAGAATAGTAACCATTATCTACTGGAGCTTTTGGTAATGGTGTTGGTGGCTCTAAAGCATCCAATCCAAAATTAGGTGGATTTGGATTAACTGGCATAGCTCCGTTAGGTGCAACAGCGGTACCACTATCTTGACCTACCATTTGACCTAATCCAGCGTCGTAAACTAAATCACCATTAGCATTATAAATATTGCCATTAGCGTCTTGGAAAAATTGTGGTTCACCTGTTTGTGGTGGAGCTATAGGTGTTCCGCCTGAAGGAGGTGCTACGATTGATTGATCAGGTTGTTGTGTATTTGGAGCTAGTCCGCCAGTTGGTGTTGTTGGTGGAGGAGGTGTCATTCTATTTGGTGACACGCCTAAGTTTTTATAAAGCTCTGAGTAATTGCCTTGATCCGTTGGTGTGCCATATTCTGAGTAAGGCGTATATTTAGCAGGGCCCATTCCAAAGTTTGTTGTGCGTGGTTGTAATGCACCTAACGCGGCCATGTCAATGCCTTTATTTACTGGCTGTGATGATGAGTTCATTAGCTGTGTAAGTAAGCCACCTAATAATGCGCCTGATACACCTTTGTTGCTTAGTAAGCCACTAATTGCATCTAAAATTCCACCGCTAGTATTTGATGAGCCTGATGTTAGATTTGATGCAGTTGCTAACGGAGCAGTATTTGTTGTTGATAAATCTACGCCAGGCGTACTTTGAAGATTATTATAGTTAATAGGTACTGATGTGCCGCCATCTGATGTTGTTGAGCCAGTACTTCCTACACCAAGAATGTTATTTGTATCTACGGCTAGAGGATCTAATTGTGTTGTAAATTGAGATACGTCAAGGCCTCCAGTTGTGCCGTCAGCAAAACGTGGCACTGATCCACCATTTGCAAATAATGGCGTTGCTAATCCACCTTGTTTTTTGTGCGTCACGTGACCACCTTTTTTAATAATTGTAGTGCTTCCAGGGGTATAGTTTCCATAATCAAAATAGTCTGGACTGCTATAATCATAACCTGGAGGACCCCATGGATCATAAGTTGAATTATCTGGGTAATAATCAAGACCATAGTAATCAGCGTATGGATTAAATGAATCATCTACTGGATCAAAGTTTGAATCATAAAAGTTTCCAGTGTCTGGTTCGTAGTAGTAATCATTTTGGAATGCCAAAACTAAATCACCGTTGTAATCATAAATGTTACCGTTAGTGTCAGCATAGTATTGTTGATCGTTTGGTTTGTTAGGATCGTAACCACCACCGCCATCATTAGATCCAGAAATAGCATTACTTGGATTAATATAAATTAAAGAACCAGATGCATCATAAACATTTCCATCTCGGTCTTCGTAATAATTATTAGCTAGTTGTGTTGTGCCATCTGGGATGCCAGTGTCAGGATTAACAGGTAATGTATCAGGAGGTGTAGTTCCTGAGGTTGATCCACCGCCACCAGTGTTTGTTCCTGTGCCTGTACCAGTCCCTGCGCCAGTACCAGTGCCAGTTCCCGTTCCTGTACCACCACCATAATTAGGGCCTATGTTTAAGTTTGGTGTTGCAATAACTTTTCCAGTGCCAGGATCTACGCCTGAAATCACATAATTAGATTGACCATTTGTTTGGCCATATTGAGCATCAATTTGTGTTTGGGTTGTGCCTGGAGGTAATTGAATACTATCTGTGCTACCAATATTGCCTGTAGGCGTTCCTCCGCCAGGGTTTGGGTTAGGGTTTGGATTTGGGTTAGGGTTTGGGTTTGGATTAGGGTTTGGATTAGGTTTTGGCGTTAATCCAGATGTTGAAGTGCTAGATCCTTTGTTTAAAGCCATGCCTAATAAGCCACCTAACAATGCACCAGCTGCTGGTGATGTTTGTGTTCTTTCTTCTACAACTCTAGGGTTTTGTTTTGCGGCTGATCCAGGTGATGTAATTGACGTTGCTGGGGCATTAGATAAATTTGGTCTTCCAGCAAGATTTAATCCAGCTTGATTTACAGAATAATCAGGCGCAGGAGGGGCGTTAGATGCTAATGGGGAAGGTGTGCCAGTTGCATACATAACAGGAGGTTCTGTTGTTGTTCTTTCCTCAGGCAATGGATTGTCACCACGAACCATAAACACATCCTCAATAGGCACATCCTCAATTGGAGGTAAATCATATGCAGATAGGTCTACAATATCTTCTGGTTTATCAACGGTTTCTGGAAGTGCCATAAATTATCCTAAGTAATAAGTCCCAAAGCTTTTAATCGATTAGTATCAGTAACGGGCGTTAAAGTACTTACATCAACTTTAGATGGGGGTGTTGAAGGTAGACCTCCACCAGGAGATTGTACACCTCCTGTTGAAGTTTGTCCAAGGCCTCCTATGCCAGATACGGGAGTTAAAGTGCTTATATCGACATGTGAAGGTGGTCTTACGTATGTAGGTCTTGTAGGTCCTGTTGGTGTTCCACCATTAATAACGCTATTAAGCGTGTAGTTAATTACGCCATTAATGATTTGTCTTGTAAAGACGCGACCAAGGGTATCTACAAATTGACCTAATGAATTTTGTGTTATACCTCCCACTGGCGTACTTGGTGGTGTCACTGGTGGTGTGACAGGCGGCGTAACCACTGGTGGCGTAACTACAGGAGGTGTCACAGGTGGTTCAACTATTGGTGGTGTAACCACTGGCGGCGTTACCACTGGTGGGGTTACAGGCTCAGTAGGAGGTGTGACCACTGGAGGCGTTACAGGAGGAGTAACGACTGGTGGTGTCACAACTGGCGGTTCAACAACAGGAGGAGTCACTGGAGGTGTTATCGGTGGCTCTACTGGCGGAGTAACAGGCGGCGTAACAACTGGAGGAGTCACTACTGGTGGCTCTACTACAGGAGGAGTTACGGGCGGTGTTACAGGAGGTACCACAGGCGGTGTCACTGGAGGTGTAACAACTGGTGGAGTAACAGGTGGCACCACTGGTGGATTTTGAATAATGTTGCCAATAGTATCTGTTACGCCTGGTGTAGTAGGTGTTGTCGTACCTGTATCCGTTGGAGGTGTAACTGGCGGAGTGACAGGTGGAGTGACAGGTGGAGTAACAGGTGGAGTAACAGGTGGTGTGACTGGCGGCGTTACAGGTGGCGCTGGCGGATTAGCTATGTAATTATTTACAAAGTTTGTTTTGTAATCATTTGCAGCTTTTTGTGCTTGATTTAATATTACAGAATTAGCTTGTATATTTTTAAACCCTTCTGTGCGTAACATTGTTTGAGCCTGTTCTACTCTTGCTTGTAAGTCTTTATATCCTTGATCTTTGTATAACGCAGCATTAGCCATTTGTGTTTGAGTAAGAGTAGGTGGTGTTGTAGGCGTCGTAGGCGTCGTAGGCGTGGTCGGCGTTGTAGGTGTTGTAGGTGTTGTAGGTGTTGTAGGTGTTGTAGGTGTAGTTGTTGTACCTGGCACCGCAACATGAGCAATATTAGTTCCATATTCAGCATTGTATTTATCAATTTTTGTATTGTAATTATTTATTGTTGTTGCGCTATTTAATAAAGCTCCCGTTGGTGGCGGTGGTGGAGGTAAATAGGAAAGTGTAGGAATCTTTGTTCCGTAATTATTATTGAAATTTGTTACAGCCTTATTATAATTGTTAGCATCTATAGAGTTTCCTATAACACCTTTCTCAGGTATGGCCGTAGGCACAGAAGAAATGTTTGTTCCGTTTTCAGCATTATATTTTGCTATGTTGTTATTTAATTCTATTGCTTTGGTTGCATCAAAGTTTCGGTCTAATCCTATTGGAATATTTATTCCTTGTATTTCATGCGTGCCATATTTTGCATTAAGTCTGTCTATAGCATTATTGTAAGTTTCAATAGATTTTAAATCGCCAGTTGGTGGTGGTGGAAGTTGTATAGGTGTAATTGTTCCAGCTTTAGGATTAATTGTATAATATTTTCCAGACGCGCCTTGCATCGCTTGATTGGAATTGATACTAATTCCAAGTTTAGGATTTCCTTGCGGTTGATTTGGGTCTGTACTAACTTGTTTTTTTGCAATATCTAATAATGCAGCATCAGTTGGTTTTTTAACAAGTTGATCAAGAACATATTGTTCTTTATTATTAATTTGTAAATTTTTTGGAGTGTCGCCATCTAATACTGATTTAAGCGCTAGGTTAACCGCACTACCAGCTAAGCCGTATTTTGAACGCAACTGAGTGGTATTTGTTGAAAGGTTTTCAATGTTTTTTTGGATTGTTGCTGCTTTTGCAAAATCTCCAGAATCAATTGCTGCCTTCTGTTGTGCATAAAGATTATTTGGATCATTATTAACAATAGATAACTTTTGTTTGTTTATATTCAACGCTTCTTTTAAATACTCTTTTTCTTTATCTGTCAAATCAACTAATGTTGCACTTGCACTAAGTCCTGATGCAACTTTTCCAGAATCTAATATTTTTTGAGTATCTACAATTGAATTAATAATTTGTGTTTTATTTTTTAGTTCTGGAGAAATAACAACTTGTTTGTCTTTAGGCAATACAGTATTTGTTTTAGTTAAATCTGTTTGAATCTTTTCTTGTTCTTTTTGTAATTCAACAGCTTTAGCAATGTCACCACTTTGAATTGCTTTTGATTGTGCGTCTGAGTTGTTTGAGTATGCGTATAGGTCATATGCAGCTTGTATAGAGCCAGATACTGTGTCGTATTGGCCTTGCAAATTATTTAAATTATCAAATATACCTAATATTTCTTTGTTACCTAATAAGTCACCATTAGTCATATTTGAATCAATGGTGGTTGTAATTGGAGCGCCTTCTCTTATGGTTCCATCTGGTAAAACTTCAATTGGTTTTAAAGTAAATTGATATTTACCACCGCCTACATCAGTAACTGTTGTGCCAACTTGCGAACTAAGATCTGCTACATTAATTTTTTCACCTGTAAAGGTATTCATATTGCCAGTGGCTGTTTGATAGACACTGTTTAATTCAGTTAATTTTGTTGCTGCTGCATTTAATGCTGGAATAATATTATCATTTAAATTTGCCGCAATTGGATTTGCAGTATCTGCATCGCCTGCATCTTTAGCTGCATTGTATGCTGTAATTTGAGCATCGTATCTAGCTTTTAAACTTGCATAATTGCTATCTGTATATTCTTTATTGTATGCATCTGCGGCCACTTGTGCTTTAGTTTGTAAATCTGACGCTTTTGAAAATGTAGGCAATACACCTTTAATTGAATTTACAGTATTTGTAAATCCATTTGAAATACTTTGAATAGCTGGTGAGTTAGCTTTTGCTGCTTCCCAAGCTTTGCCCATGTATTGAGTTGTAATTGAGCTAATACCAGCAGTAGTTGCTGCATCTATGATGTCACCACCAGTAATTCCAGCAATGACGCCAGCTGATGTAGCTTTACCTAATGCGCCAGAAAGAACAGGCGCAAATGTAGAATCGCCAAGAAGACTATCAACAGCTTTATTAAATAGTCCAGCTGGAACCATTTGTCCCGTGGCTGCATCTAACACTTTTGTTGGATCTACTAATGCAGAGCCAAATAATTGTTTTTGTAAGATTGGGTCTGATACAAAAGGAACAATACCAGCGGCAGCAATACTTGCTAAGCTTCCACCATTAAGAGCAGAAATAGCAGCATGGCCAATACCTAAAGCTATATTTGATCCAATGTTTGCTGCAACATCAAAAGCGCTTGATATAAAGGATCCAAAACCTGGAGCTACAAAGTAATCAAATGCAATTGTTTCAATAATTGGTAATGCATTATCAATAATAACTTCAAGTACACTTCCTACCGCATCAAATACGGCGCCAATTGCATCTCCGACAAATCCCATTATTTACCAGCCTTTAAATTAATTTTTAATTTATATCCAGTAACTTCACCAGTATCACCATAAGGCCTAACTGCTTCATCATGGACTTCAAATTTTTGTGAGTTTGCTTTTCTAATTAATCTTAACAGTGATGGCACACGAACAAATGCTGTTAGTTGTGTAAAGCCTGATACATGTAATGATCTACCAAAAGCAGTTAAAGCTTTAACAATGTCTTCTTGTTTATCTGTTGTAAATATATGCGCGTTAGAAGCTACAGGAGACTCTACTTTAAAAAATAAAAGTGAGTTGTGATGCCTTAGCATTCTAAATTTATTTGATTGTATGCCGTGATACAAATAAGAATAGACTTGTTTCCAGTCTTGTCCTGGTTCCATGCGCTCAACATTTTGTTGCACAATTTCTTGTGTCGTCATTGTGCCAGTGCCATGCAATGGATTCTTTTTTGGCTTATGTTCTTTATGATGTTTATGCTGCTTGGTCATTATCAGTCCTTTGATTAACGGCATTCACAATAGCCTCTGCCCAATCTTGCCAGTTTTCATATATGTATGGGCCTGGTATACCTTCATTAGTAAATGTATCAATACCTTTAAGTCCTACAGCCCAGTCTTTCCAAGTGTCTTCGTCACCTGGTATTTGTAATTGCTGACCACTATAAGCTTCAACCATGAGACTTGCCCATGAGTTAAAGGTGTGGAATCTTGGATCATATACAAGTGCTAGTGCCATTAGTACGGTCTCACATCACCGACATCAGCATCAAGTAATACATAACCAAGTTGGTAGTTACCACCAGTGACATTACTTTCAAATCTTAATCTTAATTCTCTGCGTTGTTCACGCATATCAATTTTACTTGTGTTTTGATTAAATGTATAAGGGCTAGATTCTTGGTCGTCACCTTGCGCAAAAGGTCGTCCTGTAACTACTAAAGTCATGTCGCCAGTCATTACAAAGTCAGGCTCTACACGCTCTAATCTTAACCAATAATTATCGCCTGTTGGGACTTGCTGAGCAGGCCCGCCAGATACCCAACCTAAGTTAGATGTCTCAAAGTAACTTTGAATAGCTGTGACCACTCCACCTGTTGGGCCTGTATAGATAGCATCTGTTCCAGTTTCATGTTGAAATAATGATACATAACTCATTATTGTTGTAATAATCATTGCAAAATCCGCTCCATCTGGAAGTGTTGGCGCAATTAATACATCACCTACAGCATAGTCTGTACCATGTGTTGTTATTTGCACTTCTGTAACAACTCCGCCAGCAACTGTAATCGTTGCAATAGCAGATATATTTCCATCTAAATTAGCTAATACTTGATATGGATAAACGCCATCTGTGTAGCTAGATCCAGGATCAACAATTTCAAATCCATCAACACCACCTGTAGCATTAATTTCCCATCCAGCATTAATTGGATATGGAAATACTTGAGAGAAGTAGCCAGCTGAGCGTCTAGCGCCTAATGCTTCACCTACGTCGTACCAGCAATTTTCTCTTATGTTATAAATAATACAATCGTTACATTCTGTAGAATTATCTCTAGGATAAAACCACCAAATCTCACCATAACGAGGTACTTTATTTGCGTAAACTTTTTGTTTTTGCGCGTAATTTAAATTATCAAAAAAATAGTTTTGATTAAATGTGTTTGGAATTTCTTTTACAACGCCGTTGTATAGCATAAATCGGTCGACGCCAATCCAATAATAAATACCATCATATTCAATAACTGATTGCGATGAAAGAATAGATGTTTGTGATGAAATAACGTCATAACGCCAATAGAATGTGTTTGGAGTGCCGCCAACAGTGACTGTAGTTGGGTTATAAGATACGCGAATAAGTGAATCAAGTGCCCAGAATAAACCTGATGGCGCATTAGATCCGCCTCGAACTGGAAGGCCTTTTACAATTTTTGTGGAGGCTACATTTGTTTCGTTTGAATCTGTAGATACCCAGTCACTAAGATTGCCTGCTGCACAATTTTTAATAAGCCCGTTGTTGCCATATACAAACGTATAAGGATGTAGTACAACTACACCGCCAGACACTGAAATTTGATTGTCAAAAGTAAATGTATTGCTGCCTGTAGATCCTGTGGCATCTTCTGAAAGTACAACAGAGGTTCCTGATACGGACACGACTGTGGTTCCCGCTGGAATATCCCCAGCTGAGTCAGTAATTAGTTGGCCTGCGCCAATAAGCGGATTGATAGCATCAAGCGTAATAGTATCAGTTGAATTTGTTGCCCCCGTTGCTGTAAATATACCAATAGGTGCTAATGATGTACCATTGATATCTCCACCTAATACAGGTGTGTTTACAGTGCTGTCAATTTTAGTTAAGTTTTGTCCAGGATGAGCTAGTAGTGTTTGTTGATTAGTACCGCCAGAGTCAAACTCTGAATCCATTTGCCAAAGGTTATTATCATTTGGCGTAAATCCTGTAAGCGTAAAATCTTGTATACCACTACCAATACCTAAATTGTTGATAGCTACAACTTGAAGACCATTATTGTATCCACTAAAAATATTATTAAATCCATCATTAGGATCAAGGTATATGCCCCTGCTAGGGCCCGCTAAAGTAGCAGTAATTTCACGAAAGCCTAAAATTTTTCTTGGGCGACCACGTTGAAAACGACACCATCTTCCATCTTCGTAATAGATACGGTCTGTCAGTGTACCATCGCGTTGTATGCCAGCTTGGGTATCAATTGCAAATACTTTTTTGGTCAATTGAAATCTCCACCTGAAATACCACCTTCAAAATTTCCCGTGCCAGTAGCTTCGACGTCGCCAGTAACTTGTGCGCCAGTTGTATTAACATTTAATCTTTCAGTTCCAATCACTGTAAAACCCATATTAGTTGCACTTGGTCTATAGATACCAGTTGAAGCCTCATTAATAAAACTTAATGAAGGGCTGCTTACACTTCCATCTACAAGTTGAGTAGTTGATCCGCCAGCTTGTACTGTATTAGCATTGTAAAAGTTGACACCATCAGAAATAACAGAAGCTTGTTGGCCAACTGGAATAGCAACTGTAGCGCCGCCAACAGAAGATGTAGTAATGGTTAATGAGTATCCATTGTCTGTAGTTTGATTACTAATAACATAAAGAGCTACTACTGGAGGATATACAACTGTCACATCCCCAGTAAGAGAGCCTACATACTCTTGAATAATAGAAGTAGCTTCGTTTGTATTTAAAATAACCGTACCAGAAGTTACTGGTTTAACAAGCGCTGTAAATAAGAAGTTAGGGCTTTGTCCATAGCCTACAGTAAAATATTGTGTACCATCACACATGACGAACGCTGCTTCATCAGGCTGAATTGTTTTTGTAGACTGTAAGTCGATAGTTTCTGGTGCTGTTGCAGTTATTGTTAATGTGCCAGTACCATTATTTTTAAGAATAGTAAACCAGTTATCACCTAGCGTTGAAGCCAAAGGTAAATTTACTGTTCCAGCTCCGCCAGTCCATAATTTATTTTGAGCGCGATCAGAACTTATGAATGTATATGCATCAGCAAATGTTTGTACTGGATGGCTTTGATTAAGCGTTGTTGATATTGCAAGTAACCCAAGTCCTGCAAGCTCCGATGCCGTGCCACCTGATGTGCCAGCACCAAAATCAATAACACCCCATGTGCCTGCAGTAGTGTCATTTTCTGTAACATATATATAAACTGATTTACCATCTGGAACAGAAACAATTGTGTCGCCATCATAAGTTAATACATCAAATGGTATGGCACCAAGATTACGTATTAAAGCATCCTGACCTACTGATATTTGATTAGCTGGAGGCATACCAAGCCACCCAGTATCAGGCGTAATATCCATAATACGTGCCGCCACGTTTTCAGGCGTGGTTACATTAGAAGGCCACTCTAATTGAATGTCTGTAGTTAGCTCATAGGCGGCATAACTTACATCCGTTGGGATGATTACGTCACCAGTAAACGGGCTTGTATATGATGGCATTATGTATCCAATACAGTGGCTTGACGATCGCCAATACGTTGGATATCTTCTGTTTTAAGTGTATCCATAATAGCTTTGTATTGTGCTTGCCAAATAGGTGTGCGCTCATCATTTTTAAGGAATGGCATAGCTTGCAATAATGAACCATATAGCAATGCTTGTGGCGCATAGATAGTGAACCAGTTAGTTTGGTTGCTTGAGTCTAATGGCTGTACGCGCTCGTAGTAAAGAACTTCAAAAGTGTAGTTTGTTGTTGGTGTGGGAGCTACTAACCAATTTTCATAATTATAATCACAATAATATTTAGGTACATCTGTTTGCGTTTCATCTGGCCAATATTCTCTTAAGTACTCATACTTACGAAGTAGCACAGGGTTTTTTACACCGTCTACAGTAACATTCATAGACACTGTTTTGTGCCAACGAACTGGTTTAACAATAACAGGATTACTAGCAACCATAGTGCTCTCAACGACTGTTAAGTTACCTAGAAACTTGATTTCTGAAGCAATGACTTGCTCTGCCAACATAATGAAAAGAGGTATCTTATCTAATGTGGCGGTGTCTGTTCGCTCTAAGTATGATTGAATATTTTCAACCAACGTATCATATGTCATTACTGCTGCGACTGTCATACTAACCTCTTAAAAATAATTTATATTCTGCTTGCCTTCGAAGTTGAAGGCCCTTTAATATCTTTCCACCTGCTCTGCAATATTTTAAAATATTTTCTGCAGCCGTTTTTTTATCTCCGCGTAACATCGCTTGACGGAGTGTTGATCTTTGTAATGTTCCGAGACCAAGATTAAAGCTAAAACTAACCAAAGCATCAAACTCACATTGCTTAAGAGGCACAGGAAGTTGCATAGCAACACCCCGCTCAAATCTACTAAGGTCTTTTCTAAGTAAAGCATCTACTTCTGCTCCTGTGAAAGTTTTGTTGTAACTATCAGGGAGTTGTTTACCATCACCAATGAGGTGTCCGTAACCAATTGTGTACAGCCCAGCAGCGCACTTGTAAGGCCTATAACGAACACCTTCAAAATGCTTAATAAGCTCAATGCCCGCATCTGAAGTCTTCATTATTTTTTGCTAAAAGCTTGTGATCCAAACCAAAAACCAATGATTGACGTTAAAATAGCCTCTTCGGTTTCTGAAAATACTGCAGTTAATGCTGTGCCAAAATCTACACCTGTGTGTATAGCCCAAATAAGTCCAGCCACATCTACAAACACTAATAAAGATATGATGATGTAAGTCACCATAGGTCTTACACTAGCTCTTAAGTTAATGATCCAACTTGCAGCACCGTCAGCTTCTTTAGCTGCTTGAGCATATAATGCTACTTTTTCTTGAGCGAAAGCTTCAACTTGAGCTTCTTCAAATTTAATTTCTTCCACGCGTTCAGCTGATTTAAAGCCTCTTTCAGCCATTGCAAGCTGTTGTTCGTTTTGCATTTTAGCCATTTCAAGTTCATGTTTTTGGTCACCCTTTTGTTGAAAAAATGATAATAGACTTGGAAGTCCGCTTGTAGCAAAACCTAATATACCACTAATAATACTAAACATTATTTACCCTTCCTTTGCATATCATGCTCTTCTAAAATTCTAATACGTACATTAAGTTCACCCATCTGGGCTCTTAATTCCTCTTTCAGTTTAGCTCTAGCTTCTACTGAGATTGGGCTATCTGTAGGTACACCTTGTTCTGTAATAAGGTTAGGCATTTTAGACTTAATAGCAATTAAATCTGATTGAATAGATGCCATAGATGTAAGCAACCAGGCAATAGCCGAGACTATTACAGGAAACAACATACTAGCTAATTTTTCCATGTTCATTTTAATACAATACTTAAAAGCAGCAGGATAATGGCACCAGCAGATGCCATCAAGATGCTTTCTAATCTTTTAAGTCTTGCTCCTATCGCTTCATATCTTAAAGCACAAATTTCCTCATGAGTGCTTAAACGATGTTCTATGTCGTCTACTTTTGGTGCAGTCATGCTTTATTTCCTTCTTCTTCCGTTATTGAGATTTGGAATAGGAATAACTTTGCCCTGTTCTTCCATTATTCTTCCGATTTTGGTTCTTCTTTAGGTGCTACTAAACCTTGTTCTTTAGCAGCTTCTTGTAAAGCTGTAATTAGGTGAAAGACTTCTTGGTAAGGTTTTGTCCCTAAATACGCCGTAATTTGGTTTGCTAGTTCAAGTGAAAGTTCTAATTTTTTGTCCATGTTATTTTCCTTGTTTATTGAATAATTTAGCTAAGTATAACTTACCTTTTTGAATAATTTTAGTAAAAAATGTCTTCATTTTTGCTCTTTAAAATAATAAGAAATAGTTGCTATTAGCTGCACTTGGGACTGCTCCAAATATCCAGCCAGTATTATTGCTTACATTAGTTGAGTTTGCCCCTGCATACCATGTAGTTGCTGGGGTGGCATTTGAGTCTTGAATTGATAAATAATCTATGCCGCTAATGACACCGCCCCCAGTTTTAGTTAATGTTGACTGTGTTGCAGCCGTTGATGAATTAAGTGTAACTACGTTGCCAGATGTGCCTGTGATTGTCCAATCAGCTACTGTTGTAGTGCCGCTTGCTGGTAGTGTAATAGTATGAGCCACAGTTTTAGTTGAGGCTAAAGTATTAAATGTATTATTGCCTGTAAATGTAGTTGTAGAGATTCCTGTGGCACCGCCTATTGTTAAATTATTATATGTCAATCCGCCGCCTGCAAAAGTTCTAGCAGTTGTTGTGGTATTGGATAATACAATGTTAGCCGTGTTTTTATTAAATGTTAAGCCTGTGGTAGTGGCTGTATTCCAAACAGTGCCTGTACCTGATAATGTCCATGTACCTGAACCCATTGTGATGGTTCTTGTATTGGCATTAGAGCTTGAGAAATTAGCAGCTGTAAAGTTTTGGTTACTTGCATTAAATGTGCCGTTAGTTAATGTATAAGTATTATTTGAAACAAAAGTATCTCCTAATGCAACTGTACCCCCAACGCCGTTTTGAGTAATAGCATAAAGTGTTTTACTAGCGGAGGTAATTGTTTGCGTACCTGATGTTGCGGCAAATGTCCAAATACCTGTACCTGTAGTAAAGGTCATGCCAGACGCTAAAGTTAAGTTACCATAAAATGTACAAGTGGCTGTTGATGGAGACCATGTACCAGTAAAGCCTGTAAAGTCTAATGACTTTACTACTGAAGCTGTTGTTAAAGTAAGAGCATAAGTACCCGTAGTAAAGTTAAAGTCAAATGCATTAGTAGATGTGCCGCCAGTCGTATGAGTTGTAACAGTAGTAGCAGTAGCGCTATTGTTTGATATGTTTACAGTTGGGGTGCCAGTGTAGGTAAGGTTTGTAGCTGTTGCAGTTGTCCATACAGTGCCAGAGCCAGTAGTTGTGATGTTTCCAGTACCAAATTGAATAGCTCGTGTGTTTGAGTTACTCGATGAAAATGTTAGTGTACTTAGTGTCTGGTTATTTAAATTTAACGTACCATTAGTTAAGGTTGTTGCATTATTAATAGACGCGGCATCTGCTAACTGAACTGTGCCACCTACACCATTGATTGTGATTGGATTAATTGTCTTGCCAGCTGATGTTAGAACTTGAGTTCCAGATGTCGCAGTAAATGATATAGCGCCTGTACTTGCAGTACATGTCATGCCAGATACTAGTGTTAGGTTGCCTGAGGTAATAGACATTGTTGATGTGCCGCCTGACCACGTTCCAGTAAATCCAGTCCAGTCAAGCGATGCCATTGATCCAGTAACTGTAATTATATCCGTACCAGCAGTACCAAATGAAAATTGGTTACCTGATCCAGATCCTACAGTAAATGGTACTGTGAATGCGCCAAATGTAAATGTTCTAGTACCTGTTGATCCTGAATAATTTGAAACAATTTTTGCTGTGCCTGAGTAGGTCAAGCCAGAACTTGTACTCCAAATTGTTGCAGCATTACCAGTTAAAGTAATTTGGCCTGTACCAAAGTCAATAGAATGAGCGCTTGAGCCACCTCCACTAAATGTAGTACAAGTTAATGTGTTACTTCCTAATATTAATGATCCTACATTCGTAAAACTATAAGTACCTGTAGCTGTAAGAATTCCAGAAGGAGATAATGTTAATGTGCCAAAAGAGTGACTAACCGATACAGGGGCTAAAGTGCCATTAATAAAAGTAGCAGATCCCCCTGGAGAATCTTGCAATAACGTATATCCTCCACTAATAGTTTGCGAATTTAAATCAAGGGTGCCATTATTTAAATATATTCCGTCGGTTGAAAAAGTTGTAGCATCTAATAATTTAACAGAAGTGCCTGTGTTACTAATTGAGGTGGTAAGTAGTGTTTTACCAGCCGAAGTAATTGTTTGTACACCAGAAGTTCCTGAAAAAATCCATCTACTAGTAAAACTGCCTCCTGATACTGTCATGCCTGATACAAGCTTGAAATTACCATATATCAATATTGCGGCAGTAGATCCAAAAGCCCAGGTACCTGTAAAGCCTGTAAAGTCTAATCCTCTGAAATAAGAGTTAGTTGTTGTAGTAAGAGTGTATGTGCCCGTAGTAAAATTAAAATTAAATGAATTATTTTCTGTGCCACCTGTTGTGCCTGCAGTTATAGTAGTGGCTGTGGCACCAGAGTTGGAAATATTAACTGTAGGCGTGCCTGTGTAAGTAAGGTTTGTAGCAGTAGCAGTTGTCCATGCAGTACCAGAACCTGTGGTAGTTATGTTACCTGTGCCAAAAATAATTGAACGAACATTAGTATTAGTTGATGAGAATAAACCTGTAGATAATGTGGCTGTGTTAGTGCCTACATCTAAAGTACCATTTGTTAAGGTATAGGTTCTATTGGCATCCATTGTTGTGGTGCCTGATGCTAATCGTACTGTGCCACCAACACCATCTTGTGTAATAGAGGGTAATGATTTACTAGCTGATGTAATTGTTTGTGTTCCAGAGGTTGCAGCAAAAGTCCAAGCGCCATTACCTGCGGTAAATGTCATGCCAGATACTAGAGTTAATGAACCATAAAATGTGCATGTGTTACCACTAGGTGACCATGAACCAGTGAAACCTGTAAAATTTAATGATCCAACAACAGATCCTGATGACAATGTTAGTGCATATGTACCAGTTGTAAAATTAAAATTAAATGCATTAGTTGCCGCTCCGCCTACTGTGTTTGGAATAATACTCGTGGCTGTTGCGGAATTATTAGATATGTTGACTGTAGGCGTACCTGTGTAAGTAAGGTTTGTAGCTATACCAGTTGTCCAAGCAGTTCCAGAGCCAGTAGTAGTGATAGCGCCTGTACCAAAAGCAATGACACGAGTATTGGAATTAGACGATGAAAAGGATCCGCAAGATAATGTAGTTGTATTAGTGCTAAGTGTTATAGTTCCATTTCCTAATGTAACAGCAGCTGTTGCTGTAACAGCGCTTGGAAGTGTCCAGTTTCCACTTACACCATTAAATGTTAATGATGAAAAAGTTTTTCCATTGGTTGTAATTGTTTTGGCTGATGTTGCGGCCATAGTAATAGTATTTGCATTAGTTGATGCACTAAATGATCCTCCACTTGGAAAGGATAAAGTTCCATAAACAGATAGTGTAGATGAAGCGGCTCCTAATACAATTGCTTGAGACGCAGTAACTGATAAGTCTCCACAAACACCCGCACCACACGTAATAGTGCCCGTACCAGACGATGTATCAATGTTAACAATTTCATTTTGTACTGGGGGCTTAATAGTTCCAGGAATTCCTCCTGATGTATTAGCCCAATTACCTGTTGTTGTTGTATCCCAGGTACCTGTACCACCAACCCAGTAAAGCGTACGAGTAGGCACAAATGATATGTTAATGGCTGACCACCCTAATCCTACAGTTGTAGTTGCGGTTCTAACAGCTGATGCTCCAGCCGCAGCTTGTAACTCGTCTACTAGTAACAAGCCGCTGACACTGCCCGTGCTACCTGAGTTTACTCTTGATGTGGTGCCAGCAGGTGCAGTAAATGTGGAGGCGCTAATTGAGCTGCATGCATATATACTTATGATGTAGTCATTAGCATAAGTTGTTGTTTGAGAAACAGTTGCGGGAGCTGTTGATATACCTGTAGCCATAGTGCCAACAACATCATAACTACCAGCTCCGCTATAACAGAGCATAACCGCTTTAGATGTTGTTCCACTTAATGTAAGTGCTACAGATGCTTCAGAAGAACTTGCGTATCGGGTAAGTATTGTAACAAATCTACTAACACCTTGAGCATAACGTTGGGTCCAGCCAGTAGGTGTAGTAGGTGTTGCGGAACCTGTGGTAACAATAATTAATAAGTTACCTTCATTATAAAAAGGGGGAACGGTTACCGTTGGGTTAGTTCCTGTTGCTACTGCACCTGGGGCTACGAATGCTATTGCCATTTATTAAGCCTGTGTTGCTACTGCAACAACATCCCAGAATGAATCAGCTGCATTCCATACGCAACCTACATAGTATGTCTTACCTACGCCTGTAGTTGTTGGCAATGTGGTACCGATGACTCGGTAACCAGTAGAAGTTGTTGTCCATGAGATAGTTTGTGCGGCAGCACTATAAATACGAATTGATAGTTTTTGTCCGTCTGTTGGGGTACCGCTTGGTACTGCAAAAGAAGCTGTAGCACCTAAGGCTGTAATGTTGTATTGATCTGAGGCATCACTTGTTGGGGTGATTGTACCACCTGCAGCGCCAGTAATTGAGGTAACTCTTGATGTAATACGTTTGTTAGTTAATGTCTGTGTATCTGTTGTACCTACAATAGCGCCACTTGGTGCGGTTAATGTAGTTCCCCATGAAGTACCTGAAGTGACTACTGCAATACCTGATCCAGATGGATAGGTCATTGGTGCTGTGTTTGTTACTGATACTGCTCCTGTAGCTGATGTATTTGTGCTTAATCCAGAACTTGATGTAAATGAAGTTACACCAGAATTAGATAATGTGCCTGTGCTAAATAACAGCCCTGTGCCTACACTAATTGCGCTAATGGCAGTTCCATCGCCTTGTAAAATACCAGTGATTGATGTTGCTAAAGTAATTGCTGGTGTAGTTGTTGGATTTGCTACAGTTCCAGTAAAGCCGTTGGCAGATACTACGGATACTGTAGTTACCGTACCACCTGATCCAGTGGATGTTAAAGTACCAGCAGATAAAGTTAATCCAGATCCAACAGTAATTTCTTCAGCGGAGCCAGTAGAGGCAGTTGTTCTACCTAATAGTCTTGCAGTAGCCATTGTAAGGCCGTTAGCTGATGCGTAAGCTGATGGAGCTACATAATCAGTTGCTGCAACTGCAGCACTAATTGCAGTACCGTTGCCTTTTAAGACGCCTGTAATTGTTGTCGTTAATGTGATTGCTGGAGTTGTTGTGGAGGTAGCAACTGTGCCTGCAAATCCATTAGCTGAAACAACAGAAACTGAAGTTACCGTGCCATTAACTGCAGAGCTCGCAATCACCTTAACAACACCAGCATCGTTATAAAATAGTTTACCGTCAGGTATGTTAATAGCTAATTCACCGTTTGCTAAATCGACAGCAGCGGGCGTATTAGTAGCAGTGGTGCTGTAATATAATTGTATGGGCGTATAGCCTGATTGTGCCATAATTAGACCTCTAAATTAAATTTGTTGGATTTAAGCAAATTCAAATCCCTGCTTATTATTTGTAAATTATCATGCGTATGTAAGCCGCATACTAGATCATTTTTTAAAGGTATTACATGATCAACATGATAAATAATTCCACTAGACTCGCTTAAAATCCTAGCTTTTTGATAAAACTCTTTAATTCTATTTTCATCTGCCCATTTTGGAGTGCAGGTTAACTTTAAAGCTCTTCTTTTGTTTGCGTAAAAAACAGTTAATTCTTTGTTTTCTTTTCTCCAATTAGCAAAATAATTTCGCATTTTTTCTTTTGCTTTTAGACGGTATTGTTCTCTTGTTTTTAAAACTTTATCTTTATTTTCTTCTCTGTATTCAAACGTTCTTTTGTTATCGCAAATTTTGCACCATTTTTGCTTTCCGTCCTTAGAATCTTTTCGATTGTAAAATGCAGAAAAATCTTTAATTTTATTGCATTTAGAACAAGTTTTCAAAATGAGCCTCCAGAGATACCGCCTGTTGATGTTAACACACCAGTAGACGGGTTAAAAGTCAATTTTGTTGAGGTAACTCTTTGCGGTAAGTTACCCGTATTTGCAGTCACCCAAGTTGGGTAAACTGTCGCGTTAGTTGTGGTATCGTCAGTAATACCTGTATTTGTTGTATTTGTGGCGTTTGTAGCATTTGTAGCGTTAGTTACGGCTGTAGCGCCAATAGCGGTTACGATTTCTGATCCTGTTGCTGCCGTAAATGCGGATGTTCCGTTACCAAAAACAATGCCAGATAAGGTTGTGGCCCCAGTACCGCCGTTAGCTACATTCAATGTACCAGCTAAAGTCACTGCGCCAGAGGTAGCTGAATTTGGTGTAAATCCTGTAGTACCTGCGCTAAATGTAGTTACCGCTGAAACTGCGCCTGGGGTTGCCCATGTAGGAACGCCTGCGACTACAGTTAAAACTTGGCTACTTGATCCAATAGCTATAAATCCTGTAGCACCTGATCCTGTTTGATATGGTAATGAATTAGCAGCACCACCAGCTATATTAGTCGCTGTTGTAGCAGATGTGGCTGTTGTAGCTGTAGTTGCAGTCGCTGCATTGCCAGATATGTTAATTCCCCAAGTTCCAGTAGCATCAGTACCGTCGGCTTTTGGAGCGCCTAAAGTGTTATAAGATATAGTTTGTGCAGCAGAGCCATTAAACGTAGTGCCTGAAGCAGCTCCAGAACCGCCGTTATTAAATGTAAGAGAATTAGAAGTGTTGGCAGTAACCGTAGCAGACCCACCCAAACTGATATTACTACCGTTGACGGTGATTGAACTATTAGCTAATTGGACATTGCTGATAGTGCCTGAAAGGTCTGTAGTAGGTACTGTTGCTGAAGCTGTAAATGCTGATGTTCCATTTCCTGAAACATAGCCAGTAAGCGTAACTGCACCTGTGCCACCTTGATTTACAGCAATAGTTCCTGATGTAATTTGGTTTGCTGCAATAGCAATTGATGTATCCGTAGCAGAAGTAATTTGACCTTGTGCATTAATTGCAATGACTGGAACAGATGATGCGGAACCATATGTAGCAGCAGCTACACCAGTATTTGAAATATTAAATGTTGTTGCTGGCGATAGGTTTAATCCCGTGCCTGCTGAATAAGTAATTGGAGCGCCAAACTGAACAAAAATTAATGGTGTTGTACCAACAACAATAGGTAATTGAGTTTGTTGAACAAATGATGTATTTGCTTGAGTTGATCCTTGTAAAACAAATACAAAGTCACCAGCATCAATTTCATTTATGCCTGTTCCTGCTGTATCATAATCGGTAGCTCTAGTAAGTACCCAAGGGACTAATGCTGATCCTATTGCTGTTACTGTATATACGCCATTATATGCATCAAAACCTCCCACTGCAGGCTCATCTTTAATTAATACACGTACACCAATGTCAGTTACAGTAAATGTATGGCCATCTATAGAAAGCGTAGAATAAGGTGCGTTTTTTGTAATAGTGGCGCCAACACCTGAAGTACCATTGTTATAAGTGTATGCACCTAATGCTGTTGTTGTTGCATACTGTACTGGCTGATGAAAATTAAGCCCTGAAGCAACAGAATCAACATACTGTTTAGTAGCTAATTCAAGAGCTGATGTTGGGTCTTGAGTTACTGTAACGGTTGTCAATCCTGCTAATGTAGAAGCAGTTGCGCCCAATGCAACATTTGTAGATCCAATAGTGACAGAACTATTTGTTAGTGATGCGTTACCAATATTAGTTAGTGTGTTTGTCGAGCCACTAATTGATTTGTTAGTAAGCGTATCTGATGTGTCTGTACCTACTAAAGTTGTTGTAGAGGTAGGTAATGTAATGGTCCCTGTATTTGTAATGCTAGAGATTACAGGTGTAGTAAGTGTTTTATTTGTAAGTGTTTGCGTGCCAGTAAGTGTAGCTACAGTGGAGTCAATCGCCACTGTAACTGCGGTTGAACCATCATAAGACGTTCCAGTCAATCCAGTGCCAATCGTTAATGCGTTTGGATTTGCCGCCGTAATTGTGCCTGAGCTACCAAGACTTACTGTTGTTCCGTTGTATGTAACTGAGCTGTTAGTAAGTGAGCCGTTGCCAATATTGCTTAATGTGTTGTCATTGCCACTAATTGTTTTGTTAGTGAGTGTTTGAGTGCCTGTCAATGTTGCAACGGTTGAATCAATTGCAATTGTTACTGGAGCAGATCCATTAAAACTTGTTCCTGTTAAGCCAGTGCCTATTGTTAATGTGTCAATTGAAGCTGTGATAGTAATTGATGAGCCAAGGCTTACAGGTGTTCCATTAATTGTAATTGAACTGTTATCTAATGCTATGTTAGGTATAGCTGTTAATGTATTTGTGGCGCCACTTATTGATTTACCAGTTAATGTTTGTGTACCAGTAAGTGTGACTACCGTGGAATCAATAGCAATAGTAACTGCTGCTGACCCATTATAACTTGTACCAGAAAGGCCTGTACCAATCGTTAATGGATAAGCAACAGATGCTGTAATTGTATCTGTTCCACCTAAACTTATTGTCGTGCCATTGATTGTAAATGAGCTATTAGTTAAAGATGCATTAGGAATATTTGTTAATGTATTGAGTGATGCATTTATTGTTACACCAGTAAATGATGTAATAGTGCCACCTAATGAAACTGTAGTTGATCCAATAGTAATTGAGCTATTAGTTAATGATGCGTTTGCAATGTTAGTAAGCGTGTTGCTTGTACCGCTTATGGTTTTATTTGTAAGTGTTTGCGTGCCTGTAAGCGTTACTACAGTTGAGTCAATAGCAAAAGTTTTTGCAACAGATCCATCATAACTACCACCAGTAAGGCCAGTTCCTGCAGTTAGTGCATATGGATTAACCGTTGAAATAGTTCCAGAGCCACCTAGCGCAACTGTTACACCATTATAAGTAACAGATGAGTTTGTAAGTGATGCATTTGCAATATTAGATAATGTATTGTTTGAACCGCTTATAACTTTGTTTGTAAGCGTTTGTGATCCTGTAAGCGTTACAACAGTGCCATCAATAGAAATAGTGCCAGTTGTTGTAATAGGGCCACCAGTAAGGCCAGTACCTGTATTAATTAATGTAACACCAAGATTATCCGTTCCATTAGATGCTGCAGTAATAAGGCCTTTAGAATTGACTGTAATGTTAGCGTTAGTGTAAGACCCTGCAGTAACACCTGATGGGTCTATGCTAATTACAGCGCTAAATCCAGCGCCATTATCAGTAAGTCTTATAGGTAAAGTAGTAGATAAATATCGGCTATTTGGTAATGTAGGATCATAGTTGATCAATACAAAGTCAGCATTTAATAACGGGCCATAAGCCGCAGCAATAGCACCTGTAGTCGTCTTTACAGTAATGCCACTTTGAACTACAGGTACCTGTTCATTTCCCGTGAGTGCATTGGCATTAGGTAATTGGGTTATCTGTACGTTTGCCATTTTAGTCCTGTGCTTGTTCTGGTAGTACTGGAGGAGTTGTTCTTAAGCCATCTAAATTACCATCGTTTTGTATTTGTTGTGTGTTACCTTCGGTAGATATGACATAGCCTCCATATTCGCCTGTAATAAGCTCATTAGGATTAGTTGCAACACTTACATCTGGACGCGGAAATCTTAAATTAATACGTTCTGTCTTGCGCGCAGCCAAACGATACGGATCAAGATTGTCTTGCAGCCATGACTGCATACTCGTAAACCAGGGAAATTAAAGTCAGACTGAAGGTCGGAAAACGGCCTTTTCATCTTGCATCGATCACATATAGCTATTGCAATTGATGGATATCCTGAAGTATCTAACCATTTTGGCATTATCGTGTGTACGGTGAAATGTTAGGAGCCCAATAGATTGGAGACTTATCTCTTTCTTCTTGTTCTGCCTCGTTAAGGTATTGTGCAGCCATTTTTTCAAGATATTGCACGCGATCCATAGGTACTTGTGGTAATTCAAGGCTCATTCTGTGAGATAGGTTCATCACAATAGCTTCGTACCAACGTTGTGGAATTTCTAATTCACCAGAAAGATCACCCACATCCATAATTTGACGTGAGTACCATACAGTCATCTGCACGAATGGATCAGAAGGTGTTGGCCATAAATAGATATTTGGCTGTGGAACATTGCGATCAAACCAAAATTGATATGGCTGATTAGCTGTAAAGTTTTTATTTGGTAAGTTTGTGTAGTCATCACGATTTAAACGAGACATCATGACTTCTGTTGAGTTGTCGCCCACATACCATTCGCGAAGCGCTAAAGTAGTGCCACCATAGGCTCTTACGCGATAATATTGAACTGTTTGACCAGGGTCAATGTCTGTCCATATCCACTGTTTATCAGTTACAACTGTATCTGGCATGTCCTTCAAGGTGACCCAAGTTGCACCGTCAGTTGAATATTCATATGTAAACGACCAAGTTGCAGTACCCTGACTAGCTATATACGGCATGAATCCTATTGATCCAGCATATATATAATTATCAGTACCGTAATTGAGGGCAAAATATCCATTAGCTGCACTTTGTATGGCATAAGTGTCAATGTCACTGTCAAAAACATTTGCTAAGTTTCCCGTAGATAAACCTACTGATGTAATGTAAGCGCCATCAGCATTAGGTGTAGGGCGTGTTATGGTACGATAAAGAGCGTTTAAAACATCAACACCACCAAGAGGTAGTGGATATATATATTGATCAGCGTTTAAACCAAATACTTTTTTGTTAATAGCCCAGTATTGAATTCCAATATTGATTAAGCTTGATAGAAAGAAGTATAAAGATTGTCTTGCAGCTACTTGTTGCTCTGATGTAACTTCTTCTGCAAGCTTTCCACATCTTCTTGCTGCGTGATCGATCACGTCCTGAACACTTATTACTGTCGTGCCTGTTGTACCTGAGTAAGCCATATTTTTCCTTTACCAACCTGAGCAATTCCATCTTCTTAATGACGCCTTAGCTCTTGGCGCATCACCCTTTGCATTTTTAACGACACCCGACATGCGGGCACAAAAACTTTTTTTTCTAGCTCCACCTTGTGGTTGTGGTGCTTTTAAATTTGATCCTGTTTCTCTATTATATTTTTCACGGCCTTTAGCAGTTAATCCTGCACCTTGAGATACAGAAAGTTTTTCACCGCGGCCAATAGATAAACTTACACCTTTAGCCATATTAGGGGTTTTGCACTCCACCACCATGTTTTACTTTTGCAGTTTTAGCAGCTTCTTTAAAATTTTTAGCTGTTGGCGCGCCTTCAGAGCCCACTTTGCGCATTTTTTCTCCACTGCCCTGACTAATTCTTTCGCGTTTTGCATTAATATTTGCATACAAGCCTCCGTTTTTCATATATCCCATTTTGTTTCTAACCTCTGTTGGTAATTTAGCAAGGCCAGGATTTTGTTCTGAGTCTACAGATTTTAAAGATCCACCTTCTGCTTTTTTAGCCATACGCTTAACTGAGTAAGCAATAGCTACAGCTTGTTTAACAGGTCGTCCTGCCTTAACTTCTGTAGAAATATTTTTCTTAAAAGCTTTTTCTGATTTTGATTTAATAAGTGGCATTTTTACCCACAGAAAATAGTAACAGCAGCACTTGCTGGCAATGTTACATGAATGTCTGTATTAAAGCGTATACCATTACCTGGTATTAGCGTTGAGATAACCGCTGTGTTAGTTGTAATGTTTACTCTTAACAAAACAGTTCCACCTGATCCGCCATCACGAAATACAATTTCACCTGCGGTTCCACCTGATGCTAACTGATAGCCTGCTAGGTTAGTTGCACCAGCATACATAGTACCTGTTGCATCTTCATGTACTGCAAATACATTAGTCAATGTTGACATAATTAATCCTTTAAAATTAGTGGAAGGGGAGTTGCCTCCCCTGTCCTAAGTTACTTACCTACTTTACCACCACGTTTTTTGTCAATATCGTGAGTTAATTTCTCTTGCATTGTTGAAGAGTTCATAAGCTTATCAATATCGCTATCAGTTAAACCTGAAGGGTATCTCTTTTCAGATGTTCCTTTACTTCTAACAGGTTTATCTATCATGGTTCGTTTTCCAGATTTCTCTGTTTTCATTACGGCATCGTATGCGCTATCAGGTGTATTGCCTTCTGGTGCTGACATAGGAATTTTATATCCTGTTGTCATGCCACCATCAGCATACTTTTTTGCTACACCACCTTTTTTAAGGCCTGCATGAGCTCTTGATGCTTTCATTGCTTCGTGAGATTTTAATTCTTTCTCAACTTTACCAATGCGTCTCATCTCTGAGTCATGCGATGCTTTACTCTCTACTTCACCGCCCTTTTTTTTTTGATAAGGTGAATACTTATCTAAAAGCACGGATTTTGCTTCTTTCATTGCAGTTGCATTTTCTCTATCAAAATCACCTTGCAATTTTTTTGAAGAAACGTTACCGCCCTTCTTAAAAGTGCCTGATAATTTGCTAATAGATACAGGTGTAGAAGGCTTTTTATTACCTTGTGGCATACTAACGGCTTTGCCTTCATCTTGCACTGAACCACCGTTAGCGTACGCTTTTTTTGAGCTGCCGCCTTTTTTGAAGCCACCTGCATTACCTAAAGCAACACCACCAGTTTTGTAACCACCGCCGTTACCTAAAACAACGCCGCCAGTTTTGTAACCGCCACCATTGCCATATTTAACATCGCCAGTTTTGCCACTAGTTTTTGTAGTGTGTTCTGCTGTTGAGATGTCGCCATCAACATATTTCTCTGCGCCTTTTTTAGAAGCTGATACAGGAATACGACCTGATGAAGCTACTACGCCACCTTCTGCATAACAAGCTTTACCGCCTTTTTTCATTGGAACTCTTGAAAGAGGTGATTGGCTTACTGCTGGTTTGCCTACTGTCATTGCTCTACGGCGTGCTGCCATTGAAGGGCGTGAAGGAGCTCTTACTCTTTGAACTGGAGCTGCAGGACCGCCAACAAGTGCTGGTTGGTTTGCTAAAGCACCCATTACGCCACCGTCCATCATTTTCTTCATTGGCTTGTGGCCTGATTCACCACCATGTTTCATTTTTTTGTGTGCACTACCACCTTTTTTCAGTTTTAAAATCACTGAAGGTTCTGTAGTTTCCATCTTTACCATAGGTTTAAATTGTCCCATTTTACTTTCCTTTTTTGTTTAATTGTAAAACCTTGTCAGAGCTTTTTTCATCAACAAGTTGCTCTAATTCTTTAACTTTATTAATTAGATCAATTTTGTCTTTGAAATGAACAGCACATTCAGTGACTGCTTGATCCCTTTGTCGCTCTAAGGTTTCAATTATAAATTGAACTTCAGGATCTTTGTGCATTAACATTAGACTGTAACCTGTTGCCAATTACCTGCACTGTCAGATACAAATAAAAGACCATCAGTTGAATCAATACCTAATGAACCTTTACCTACGCCTGAAGCAGCGCCGTCTGTGAAGTTACCCACTTTGATAACAACAGGAGCACTAGCTCCGTCATTAGCTAAACGGATTTCAGCAGTCTTATATGGTTGCACGCCTGAAGGACCACCGCCGTCGGCAATAATGTCTTGCATTTTTAAGTCAAGACCGTATGTAAAGCCTGAAGCCGCAGTTGTCTGAGCCATTGAAACACCAAACGCAGCGCGACATAGTGTCGTACCTGAGTCACCTTGCATGAACGCC
>Ga0304730_1000233_pt1 | contig 49490 bp, 49 predicted proteins | sample M_130628_MF_Meta_FD_190474 | JGI IMG/M metagenome (GOLD analysis project Ga0304730, IMG submission 190474) | Freshwater microbial communities from Lake Montjoie, Canada to study carbon cycling - M_130628_MF_MetaG (v2) (version 2) | ecosystem: Environmental > Aquatic > Freshwater > Lake | place...
AAATAAAAACCAAAAAAAAAAACAAAAAACCAAAAAACCAAAAAAACAATAATATGCTAAATACAACAATGTTTCAATCAATTAAAGCCGCTCTAAATAAAAATAATGATAAGAGCGGCGGTGGTCTTTATAATGAAATTATGAAAACTGCTGTAGGTAATACATATACGGTTAGACTACTACCTGATAGTAAGTCTCCTGCTGATACCTTTCTTCACTATTATGTACATGGATGGAATTCCTTTGCTACTGGTGCTTATGTTCAAGCTATTAGTCCTCAAACCTTTGGTGAGAGAGATCCGATCTCTGAAGAACGCTTTAGAGCTAAGCGTACTGGAACTGATGATGAAAAGTCAAAAATGGAAGCTGTACGTCGTTCAGAGAAATGGCTTGTAAATGTATATGTTATTGAAGATCCAGCTAATCCTGAAAATAACGGTAAGGTTAAGATTCTTCGTTATGGTAAACAACTTCAGAAAATTATCCTTGAAGCTATTGAGGGTGAAGATGCTGAAGAGTATGGTGTTGAGCGAGTATTTGATCTAGGACCTGAAGGAGTTAATCTAAAGATTAAAGTAGAGCAACAAGGCGATTATCCGTCATATGTTTCTTCCCGCTTTACTGCAGCTGGTAAACTAAAGTTATCTGAAGATGAGCAGCAAAAGATTTACGATAGTGTAAATACTCTTAAAGATGTATTTACTGTTAAGTCTTTTGATGAGCTCAAGCAAATGGTGGATGAGCATGTCTATGTTAAGCTTGATAAACCTGCAGCTCCTGCTGTAACGACTCCTACTGCATTTACTAATCCTACTAGTCAATCAACAAGTGACTTTAAGGATCTAAATGAATACAATATTGACGACGATCTCGATAACCTCCTAAAAGACCTCTAATATGACCCCAGAAGAAAAACAGACTTTACTCCAGTTTATGGGAGTAACATACGGACAAGCACTTAAAACTGATCGTGATATTGTTGCTCATGCTGGTAATTTACGACCTGTAAGTGAACAGTTAAAGCAGCAATTTGAGCAAGTAATGGCAACGCCAGTAGACAATAATACTACATCTCCTGCTCAATGGTCTCCTCCTCAGGTACAAAATATCCCTATTGTAGCTGAGGTTGCTGCTGCTTATATTCCACCAATTATTAGTACTCCTCCTGTAGTACCTATTATTAATAATGACGATAGTAAAAAGTTAATTAAGGTTTTAACAAATATACAAGTAGCTTTAGAGAATATTGCTACTATACTTGATAAACAACCAACATCTAATGTCAAAGCAGCGAAACCTAAAGCTAAAGAGCAGGGCTGAATTTATAAAGTTTATAGATTCTTTTGCAAAAGTAAATGATTCATTTATTGCAGAAGTAACTACAGATAAAATATCAGTTATCACATCCTCTCCGGATAATACTTTAATATTATTCGGAGAGCGTGAATGCTCTTCAGAATATAATACTAATCTAAATATACCTGATAGTAAAAAGTTAGTGCGAGTTCTAGATACGCTTAATTGCGCTGATCTAGAGTTTACTCTTAATAATAACAATCTTGAATATAAAGATTCCAATATTAAGTTTAAGTATCATCTCTTCGATGATGGATTTTTAAGTAAGCCTGCTCTTAGTATAGAAAAAATTAAAAACTTTACCTTCGATGTTAGCTTTAAATTAACTAAGCAGCAAATACAAACTATTATAAAAGGTAGTACTTTTGCGACTGAAACTAATAAGGTTTATTTGTATACTGAAGAGGGTCGATTAGTAGCTGAGTTAACTGATAAAGCAAGACATAATACTGATTCATATGTAATGTCGTTAGGTGAAACAGATATTACTCTTGCTCCAATACCAATTAACTTTGAAAATATTAGACTTCTAACATTGCTTAGTGATGAGGTTTCTGTAAATATCAATACTAAGCATGGTGTTATTATTATCAATACAGCGGTTAATACTACTAAATTGTCTTATGTTATTACTTCTCTTACTCAATGAATAAACATACAAAAAATAAATTATCAACGCCTGGTTATTTCTTAAAGCGACTTAAAGACAATCAATTTACTACCTTTAAGATCTTTCAAAATTATTCTAGTGCTGATCCTCGTAAATGGACAGTATTAGTAGATCCGGGAGGAGCTTCAATTTATATCACTTGTTATGAAAATAAAACCCATGCTAATGAAATATTGTTTGAGTTTTCTGATGGTAATCAACTCTTTAATAAAAATATTTTTATTAAAACCGATTCTATAGAAGTAATAGTAACTATGTTGCTTGAAGCAGGCGTACAACAGCGTCAATAGCCTATCTACATAAAACTGCTACAATATTTTTTATTGTAGCAGTTTTTTTTGCTTAAAAATATGTTAAATAAAATATCTAAAAAAATAATACCAGCACAAAAAAACATCTTTGCATGTCTTCATGGTGATTATGTAGGAGAGATGTTTATATACATAGATAAAAAAGATGATAACTATTTATTTTTATCTGTACCTAAAAATATTAATCGAATTATTCCAATAAAATCCTTTGATTCCGGAATGAACTTGGGTATACTTGAGTTTGTAGAAGTTACTCTTAAAGAAATTTATGATGTAGCAAAAGCTCAATATATATACAACGAAACAAATGAAAACACTACTGATAGATGCAAATAATTTAATTCATCGCACATATTGGATCGCTAAAAATAGATCATCTGAAACTCCAGAACAAGTTAATAATTTTCATATCTTTTTAACTCTAAATGCTATTTTTTCATATGCCAGCGCGTATGTTCCGGATGCTATTTACGCAGCTTGGGATGAAAAACCTGATTACGAAGCTAATGTTCGTAAGACAATGCTTACTGAATATAAAGGTAATCGATCTAATGATATTTCTCCGCATCAAAATAATGAGATTATTAAACTATTATTTAGCTGCCTATCTATTAAATCTATCTTTCCACGAGAGTTAGAAGCAGATGATGTTATTGCATATATTTGTAATGAGACTCCTGGACATAAAAAGATTTTGTCTGTAGATAAAGATTTCCTTCAGTTAGTTAATGAAAATATTGTTTGGTTCGACCCTATTCGTAAAGAAGAGATTAATATCCATAATTTTGCTGCAAAAACAGGGTATCCTAATACTAAAGAATGGATGGCAGCTAAATGCTTAAGTGGTGATAAGTCAGATAATGTATCAGGTGTACCTAAATTTGGTAAAGTAACCATTCAAAAATATCTTAATGGATCTATTGAACTAAATGAAGAGCAAAAAGAGATCTTTCATAGAAATCAAGAAATTTTCTCATTATCTAAATACTCTACTATGGAAAGAGAGATGACATACTATGCAGACCAGCTTAAAGATGGAATTGATCCAGATTGGGATAAATTTATGGATCTTTGTAATGAAAGAGAGCTATTTAGCATTACAAAAAATAAAACTAAATGGTATAACTTGTTTTTCTTAAAGTCTAAGCTATCATCAATGTTTAGCTGATGTTACCTAAAGATTATGTTATTTTAAAGTTTTACGAGCTTGGTTACTACCCTAAGTATAACAAGTTTAATAATACTTATCAATGTGGCTGTCCGATATGTAGAGAAGGTACATCATCTGGTAAAAAGCGTCGCTGTTATTATCTGCCAGAAAAGGATAATATCTTTTGTCATAACTGCGGATGGTCAAGTAAACCTACTAAATGGATTTGCGAAGCTTCTGGCTGTACTCCTGCTGAAGTATATGAAGAAGCTAAAGAGTTTGTACCAACTCTGACTGACTCTCCGGCTGCAGTAATACAAAAGGTTAAGAGTGAGACCTTACCTCAAGATAGTATTAACTTATCAGATAGTAATCAGCTTGAATACTATAAAGATAATGATACTTTGCGTGTATGTCTTCAAATTATTAAGCAAAGACGATTAGATGTAGCTATAAATCGACCTGATAACTTGTATATCTCTTTAACAGATTATACTCATAAAAATAGACTAGTGATACCATTTGTAAATGAGCATAATGACATAGAATTTTATCAGTCTCGTACAATACTATCATACGATAATAAAAAGAAGCCTAAGTATCTATCAAGAATCAATGCTGAGAAGACCTTATTTAATATTAATAAGGTTGATATCAATAGTGACTTTGTTTATATCTTTGAAGGTCCTTTAAATGCGTTCTTTACTAAAAATAGTGTAGCTGTTGCAGGTATTACGGAAGGTAAGAACACTTTTACTCCGCGGCAACAAGAACAACTCGATACAGTTCTTAAATTACAGAGTAAAATATGGGTTCTTGACTCGCAATGGATAGATAATGCGAGTTTTACTAAATCGAGAGTATTACTTGATCAAGGTGAAAGAGTTTTTATTTGGCCTGAAAAAATCGGAAAGAATTTTAAGGACTTTAACGATATAGCTATCAGAGGTAAATTAAATGAAATAAAAGAAGAATTTATACAAAAAAATTCCTACAGCGGTATTGTAGGAATTTTAAAGTTAACAGAGATTGCTAAGTTTAGAGATTTAACTAATGTTAAATACCTTTCAACTGAGTACTAGTAGGTGCGAGAGCAACCTGGGAGTGAAGATCTTGCACAAAACTAGATAAATCTCCAGCTATAGCTGCAAGGTCTCCTGCAGATTTAGTCTTTATTACATCCATGATAGTCTTAGATTCTGCTCGTCCTAATACGTTGGTAATAGCGTTTGGATTATCTCCATTTAAATATGCAATAAATCTATTACACTCTTCTATCCATTGCTTCATCTGAGCAATCATCTCTCGAGTTTGTGCAGCTGCCGCTTGTGCAGCTTGTTGAGTTAGATCTGCATATTCATTTTCTGCTGGCACATTATCAACATCAAAATCAGCTGGATTTGTATCTTTATCTAAAGAAGCTTCCATAGCCGCTCGTTCATTGTCTTGCTCCATGATGTGCTGGAAAAATCTATTTTGAAACTTATTCATATGAATATTTATTCTTAAGATAAATAATTATGTGAATATTTCTCAAAATCCCTATAGTATATCTAAAGCTAGTAACCCTATCTTTAAACAGAATATTTCTCCAGATAGTTTTAAAATTATGCAGGATGAAGAGAATAAAAGTAAAGCTCCAAAAACTTTACCTGAACCACTTCCTAAGCTAACAGATATACTAGGTAATGTATATGTATCTATGCTACAAGCAAAAGGTATAGTTAGTCAAACCGCCAGCAATGTTACTTCAAATTCTAAAAAATTAGATATTATAAAAAGCAAAATTGATAATATCAATAAAGAGATAGTTGATTTATCATATCATCTATCTATAATGTCATTATAATGACTTTTATTTTTAAATCTTTACTAATTACGCTCTGTATTAGTATAACAGCTGGTTTTGCACTTCGTACTATTTTAGGATTTACTGAAATATTTTTATTAGCTACGATTATACAGTTTCTTCTTTTTTACTACCTTAATTTATTTTTTAATAAACAAACTTTAGCTGAATCTCTTTCAGCTGAGTTAACTGAATTAACAACTAACATGGATACTTTAGTATCTAAGCAAGAAGTTCAAATTGAATGTCCGTGTGGTAATAATACAATACCTGTTGTGTTGTTTATGGATGAGGAGCTAGTAGTTAAATGTACTAAATGTAACAATAAACTTAAAATTGTACCGGAAGTTAATGTATCGTTAATAACAGAACCAATTAATCTCGAAAATATAGAACCTATATTTAATAAATTAAAAACGAACTAATATATAATATCTATATGAAACAGTTTAGTTTTGATTTAAAAGATGGTACTACAAAAGTAATGGAATTCGATGAGTTTACTCGGTGGATGTGTTTAGTAGAGGGATTAGATGTTATTTCTAGAGCGTGTGAAGATCGTAATATTAAAGCTAGTAATGATGATTGGATTAAGCCTCTTGCTATTCAAAACTATATTGATGAACGTTTCCACTCTATGAAGCATGACTTAACTGTTGAAACTTTACTTGGTAATATTTAATATAGTTATGAAATTTGTTACTGTTACCGATGACAATCAGTGGCGCTATAGTTTAGTTAATATTTTTGCTTTGTATGCTTTAAAATTAAAGTATACTTTTTACATATATACAACAACTCAGTATGCGAAAGAGTGTATATTAGATACACTGAGTAAGTTTCCTCAGCTGTTTAACTTTTTTGGTCAAGTACATGTAAATGTAATACCTAGTTTTCAGGAGACATTTAATATTGAAGTAGCTAGCACTAATCATGAATGGATTAGTATTGCTACTTTAGATCGACTAGTAATACCTACATTGGAGCGACATAAAAATGATCGACTTGTCTGGCTAGATGTAGATACACTAATTTTTAATTCTGATATCGGTAATCTTTACTTTAATACTAAAACCTCAGATAAAGGAATTGCAGCTGTTCCTACGGCAAATTTATTACATAAGCATATACTAAATTTTAGTAATTCTCCGAATCTTTTAAGTCTTGCTAATGCAAATAGAAGTACATTTAATGCTGGAGTATGTGTATACGATATAGATAAATTTAATATTCCTGAATATACTCAGCTTATAAGAGATATATTCGAGCGTAATAATGGTGAATATATCAATGATGAACTTATTTTAAATTTATACGATCAAGAGTATATATCTCTTCCTGGTAAATATAACTGTCAACCACACATTAAATATATACCAGCACAACAATCTATTATTCATTTTACAGGAGCTGAATATAAGCCATGGAATAAAAACATATATACATCTGGTGTATATCTTAAATATTACAAACTTTGGGAATATTACTTTGCTTGCTTATTTTCTTAAGCTTCAGACCAACTATAATTTATATAGTAATTAAAAAAGTTTATTAAGCTTGAAACTCCTATATAGCTTGTGTTTCCTGAATATATATCACTTGACTCACAGCATTCGCAGTTAATATTAAGGCTACTTACAGCGTTAATGGGTGTACGATATAAAACAAGCGGAAATTTTAATCTTGATATAAAGAATTTACTTGTTCTGTCTATCGTATTATCTCTTGTTAGTATTAAAGAGTTAATATCTTTATAAATCCCTAACGGAGTAGAAGATATATTATAAAAAGCTGTAGAAACTGTATAGGTACGTGTATTATGGTTAATAGAATTGCCTAATTCAGTAGAATTGAAAGTAGAATACGACTTATTTATTATACCATAAATTATAGGATCAGGATAATTACGTCCAAATTGTGGTAAACTTTCATTATTTTTACAAAGAATTAAAGTACTACCTGATTTATACGTTCTATCATTATAAGGCACTTGATATACTTGACTTGTAATAGGTACATAGTATGTATAATTATCTAGAGTATTAAATTGTAGTGATGTTTTACTGTTTGTATTCCAATTTAATTTAAGCCTATATGTAAATTCTAAACTATCGTCTTTACTTATTAAAATAGGGTTAGTAAACACATTTCTTGCAAACGAGCTAGAATTTATATCTCGTTTAATACCAAATTCATTTAGTTCTAAATCTGTAGTTGCTCGATAGGTATTATATACATTATAATGTATAACTGTACTTAAGTTTTCATAAGATGTATTCGCTGTACTCCGTTGAACATTAAGAAAATTACTATCTAATTGAGGCGCAATGACGCCAGAAAGTTTATATCCTAAAGAACCTTTTAAATCAGTACTCGTACCAAAATCTACGTACGTTAAAAGATCAGTAATATTATTATTATATAAAGAAGCTAATCCTCCAGAAAGAATAGTATTTTTACACCATGCACTTTCATATTTTACAGTATTTTTATTGGTAATTTTTACCTTATACTCACCTAATAATCCTATGTTAAAATTTAATTTATTCATTTGCGTATGTAATAGTAAAAGCTGTTAATAAAGTAGTCGCACTTGAATATATACCCACTGGTCTAATATTATTCTCACTATAATATATACCTGTCTTAGTTACTAATTGCCACTTACTACCCACATCTAAACTAGATAGAGACAATAGTAACGAATTATCTACAGACGCATAATTAAAATAATCTGTTCTATATAAAGCAGTATTTGTACACGGTCCAATTATATTTAATTTATACCCGTAATTAAAATAGTCATGAGATGTAGTATAAACAACTGTATTTTCAGTTATACCATAACTACCATTTATAGCATATTTAAACTGCAGAGAAATATTAGCATTATCTGCTGCCTGCTCTATATTATCGTTATTAACTACAGTACTAGGATCTACAATCAATAATTTAGGTAGAGCTGTTGGTGTTACTAATATTGGATCAACATACGGGCAGCCAGATATTAAACAAGCTGTAGTATTTAAAGAAAATGTTGTTAGCGGTTGAAATGTATTAATATACTGTATTTCAGGACTTTCATATTTACCTTCTACCGTTAGATTTCCAAAAAAGACTCTAGTCACACTACTACTGCCAGAGACCTGCGTAGCGAAGGTTATTCCGGGTCTTATCCTACTGCTAGGGGCAATTGTAAAAGTAACATCTTGTGTTAAAATGTTTATAAAATCCTCGTTAGCAGAATACCGATAGTCTATATATAATGTTCTACCTACATTACCTAAACGCGCTCTTATTGTTTTTTTATTGCTATCAACAACATTAAAATTATAAGCTGATAATCTCCGATTAATGTTATATTCACTATATTTATAATATGGAGCAGCACCTCTTATAGAAATAGAATTGCTAATACGCTGATTATCCGATACACCATCACGTACTGCAGACAAGCTAGAAGTAGCTGATACAGCAAAACAACCCGTACTATCAAAGCCAACACCTATTAAAGCTCCGGATAAACCTGCACTTAATGACGAAGCAATCGTCCATGATGTATTTTTAGCTGATAACCCTGAATAACCTAAATCTATTGTTCTATTACCACCTAAATACGCTGAAAGAGGTAAATTATAAGCATCTTGCAGGAATATGCAGAATCCTAACTGAGTATCTGCTGCTATATTTGCGACATAGTAATCAAATGACCAGACGATATCAGAATACGGTGTAAAGTCTTTTTCAAAGAATTGAATGACTTTCGTATTAGAATTGCTAATCGGATACTCCATATATCATATTTAATTTAAGAATCTTTTATAAACACACATGTAACAGTATTAGATTCAGCAAAGCTACTAGAGTGTACTAATTTATAATTAAGTTTTTTATACTCTTTAACTAAAGTCTTTAATAACTCCGTCTTTAAATTAATCACAATACTACCTCGCTTAGGATCTACAATAAGAGAATCAGTAAATTCTTCTCCTAAGGCTACTATGCGACTTTTAACTTTCACATAGTTATTTAATAATCAAAACAGCTTATAACTTCTTCTAATTTTTTTATCAATTTTGTAACATCATTTAATTTTTGATTATCATGTACAGTAAACGTCATATTTGATAGACATTCATGCATTAATAAAAAATCTGCCTTCTCAATACCCTCAACTATTAATTCATTCATAATGTATAACCTACTATTCTTATTTTAGCTGTAATCAGATGATTTAAATTCATTCTTAATCCAAATATCAATTTTCCAGAACTATCTCCTGAAAGAGGTATAAATGTTTGTGTTAGGTTTGCTTGATGATCAAAGTTACCTTCTGCCCAACCAGTAGCTAAACCATATTCATCATCAGTTGGACTTCCAGTATTTCCACTATCTAATAAATCAAAATTTGGAGCCGCTACAATATATAATTGAGAGGGTGGCCCCCAAGCATCCTTACGAATGCTTGTTTCAATAATTAAATTCTTTGCATTATATGGTACTGATGCTGCAGGCGTAACAGATAGACCAGTAACGAGTGTAGTATTTACACCCATAGGATCCGTTATCCCTGTAATATATGGATATGCAGTAACTGCAGTCTTAAACGAGTAATATGTTTCCACTGGTGGGGGAAATCCTGCGTCTTTGTTATATATAGTAACCGGATTTTTAAAAAATACTATAGGTGATGTTTGATTAATAACTTGAGTATTTTGTGGTAATACTGTAGTAATCTTACCTGCAGAACTAACATCTTGTGATACAACCTGAGTTACTCTACCATAAGTATCGACTAAAAAATCATCAGTTTTACAATGTACTGTAACCGCTGAAAGTAGAGGTGGCAGCCCAACAGCTAAATTACCGGTTAGTGTAGATACTGTAGATCCGGTAGATGCTACATTATTTACTGTCGCTGTTAAACCATTACTAATTGTTATGGTTGACTGTACAATATTATCAGGAACCGCTTTGATAATATACAACATACCTGTTGCACTTAATGCTCCTGTAGTTGTTGTGCTCGCGCAAAGTGTATATACAGTTGAACTACCAGGGTTGTTCGACACTCCATATATTGTCTTATTAATTAAATTAGGAACATTAAAACTTGCACCACTACCACCAAATGTCGTTTTAATTACAGCAGATAAATAAGGATATGCTGAACCTAATACTAATTGACCGTTACATAATAACCAACCGGTTGGAGCATTAGCGGCTGACACAAACGGCATTATAGTACCTACTGGTATTTGACCTGCAGTACCCGCAACAAACAATGTTGTATTAACTAATGATGGTTTCCATGATAAATTACCTGCTATATCAGTAGTTAATACTAACTCTGTGCCAACACCACCGGTAGGCCAGTTATAATTAATTGAATTAATCGATAAACCTGCAGGTAGTGTCAGATAAGACGAATCATATGTAGATATACGGTTTGTCTTAATATTAGTAGAACTTAAAGATATTTTATTGTTAGAATCAAGTTCAAGTGAGTTACCTAACGCATTTGAAGAAAAATTACCTGCAGATAGAGTACCTACACTAATACTATTAGCGGAAGATATAACAATACTATTATTAGCTTTTGAATAAACACCACCTACTTCTTCCCAATTTGCTAAAATAGCACTATTGGAATTTTTTAATCTGTATAACTTGTTTGTACTTGTAGAGTATGCTAAATCTCCTATTAAAACATTAGCTAATAATGTAATATCTGCAACAGAACCTTTAAAAAGGTTACCTACAAGATTACCGCCAGGATTTTGATTATCTCCTACATACAACCGTTCTGTATCAGTAGTATAACCTAATTCACCTTCTGATAATACAACTTGCTGTCTGTCTGCATCGGAACCTCGCCGTACAAGTAGTTTTAATAAAGTATTTTCAAGAATTTCTATTTTTTTCGCCATAAAATTATATATTAATATTTAAAGATGGGTATAGCTACTCTGCCCATAGGAGTAAGTAATGACATAAATCCTGCTGAGCTTAATGTTATAGTAGACGATATCGCTGGATTAACAGGATTTGCAGACATTGCAGTTAATAATGTTTGGTTACTATATACTAACTGATCTATATGTCCATTAAATATTGACAATGGTGATGATAGATTTTTACCTGATAAATTTGCATATATTAACGATGATTTACCTGTTATTTGTCCGTACTGATTATAGGTTACATTATCAAAGAGCGTTCCGCCATTAGTAATGATTTGTTTTAACTTAACGGCATTTGATGCAAGCTCAATAGTTACACCATCTACAGCTTGTAAATTAGTTACAAGCTTATTACTAGATATAGATAAGCCAGCTCCAATCATTCCGCTACTTAATGAGGTTGTTGTTACAATACCCGCAGGTAAAGCTGTTAATGTAAGTTGATTAGAGCCATTATAACCAAATGTAGCGGGATCTTCGTTAATTTGCACAACACTACCACTACCACCTTCTAACCCTCTGCCTAAAATTGAATTAGGTATATTACTTGCATTTATAGAGCCAACCGCTAATTTATATTGGTTACTAGAGTTTAATACAATAGTACTATTATCAACATTTGCAGATAAGCCATTAGTTTTAGTAGCAACTAAGCCACCAGATGCATAAGCTGCAGTACTTGCAAATTTAATTCCGCTTATTCCATTATCCTTAATAATTAACTCATTATTACCGTTATATTGTAGTGATATATTATCAGTAATTGGGCTTAAGATAGTCCATGAGCCCGTCTGAGTATAATCTGGACTTGTAAGCTGATATAATATATTTTGATCTTTCACTATATCGCCTAATACAGCAGATGTAAGCGTCAATCTATAATTAGGAGTTGTACCTGGTAAGTATGCAATATTACCTACTGCAGTACCACCTGGTAATAAACCATCTCCCACAAATACTCGTTTTGTATCTGTAGTATATCCTAATTCGCCCTGCTCTAATATAACTCCCTGACGTTGTGCATCAGATCCGCGTCTTATTTTTAACTTTACAATTGTTATGTCTGGCATTTATATTTATTTATAAGCTTAATGGTGGTTGCATTAAAGATAAGGTTTTTTCTTCTTGTTCTGTTACAAATAACGTCTCAGGATCATCTTTATATTCTACAATTGTGTCTTTTAGGTGATTTAGCTCTGCTGTTATAGTCGTATGCATTTTTTCAAAAGCTGGAGTAGATAGAGAATTAGGTGCTTTTAAGTTAAATAGAGCTTCTCTAATAATATTAAGCTGAGTATACACATCATAACCGTGTTTTTGAATAATACGCTCATGAGTTTTTTGCTTTAGTTCTGATTCATGTATAATAGCTATATTTGACTGAATTATTTTCGCATATTCATCAGTCTTTACATTATATAGCTGACCTGTGTCAAAATCACCTATGTAATCATACAGAGTTAAATCAGTATGTTCTGGATATTCTTTAATTAAAAAATTAGTACTAATATGCCAATCTGCTTTTTCTGTAAAGAACAAAAATTGCTTATCTGATGAATTAAATACACCTACCATACATCTATTTAGTACAATTAATTAACAAGTCCAATAACTAAAGTATATCTGACTTCACCTCTTGTAGGGTGTACCCAATGATATGCGTTTCTATTAAATTTAATTTCACTTCCAGCTATATCTTCATAGAATTTATATGCATCTTTTTCTTGGATTGTTAATCCATTGAGCGTATTAGTACTTAATTGAAATAATCTTAGCTTAGATAAATAGTTATCCTTATGAGGTAAGATATAATCACCTTCTTGATAACGTTGTATTTGCATAAAATCAAATACAACGCGTTCACTGTCAGAAAAATTAGAGTTTATTAAATTATATAGCGTATCGTCAAAATTAACCGATCGAAGAGAGGAAAATCTACTAGATCCAAAAACATCTTTAAATTCGAGTCTTTTTTCTTCGTTTACTTCTCTATTATCAAATATAAAATCTTTAGAATTAATATATTTGATAATATCTTGACTATTTTTAATTACATTATTAATTCTCATGATATTAAATAATTTGTAGCTGAAAAAGTAGTAGTAGTAGCAAATGTTTGATAAGTTGTATCTGTATAATAATTTGTATTTGCATAACCATTATTCACCCAATCAGTTGCCAAATTTGAACTACCTGTTCTTTTAAATACGGCAGTGGATATGTATGTTTCAAAATCATAAAAATAGAAACTAATTCTACTTTGATTATTTACTTTCTTGCCGTACTGAGTGACAATAGCTATATCACCCACAGTTCCAGTAATGTTTGGAGAAACTCCTAATGGCCAAACACTATGTAAGAATGTCTGCAGACTTGCTGTCTGAACATCTCCTTCAATACCAGGAATACCATCAACGGTGCCGTCAGCGAAATACGGATACACAGCGCCAGGAGCACGCGGAACAACTCTCCAAACATAATTACGTACTGCTCCACGACTTTGAATACTAGTAATCAGTCCATTAGAGACAGTAATTCGAGGATTTATATATGTTCCATCTGGTAAACTACTATTTACAGCATTAAATACATCATTAAAATTAGCTAAAGCAAGAGTACCTGCACCAGACCGAATTACAATATGGTTATCAACTCCAGTATCTATTCTCGGCATAGTCAATTCATTAGCAACCAATGAATTTCCTTTAATAATCGCATTACCGGAGAGCAATCCTGTTATACTTGCTCCCTGATTTTGTCTGCCTAAAGATAATGCTGATACCTCACCAGAACCGTCATGAATTTTTGTTTGCCCTGTAGCTGATAGAGGTACTCCTCTTGCGTGTAATACGCCTAAATACGTATCACTAATGTTAGTATTGGTAAGTTGCGGTGTGTTAATGGTTGCCATACAGTTATTTAATACATTTAATCTATTACTAATGTTCCTGCTAATGTGAATACAGGTGTAAGTTTATTACCGTAATCAGTATTAGTTATATTAACTAGTGCATACTGCAACTTATAAATATTTGATAATATTCGATTTACTACACCTAATATATTTTTTTCATTCTCATGGATATAATACTGATTTTGTTCTATAATCGGTAAGTCTTTTAAATTTACATTGTAATTATAATCTGTTAAGGTAAATATATTACGAGAATCATAATTACCGGTAAATCTACCTACTAGGTTGTTTTGAATAGTTAATAAGTCGCTTATAATTTTATAAACTTCTTTATTTATTGTAGATGCTTGAATATATTCATTTGTTGATAGTGAAAAATTATTAATTCCATAGTTTTCATAATTTTCAGCTTTTGTTACTCGTTTAAATACATAAGGCTCTTCAAAAATATAAATTCTTGAGGGAGTAAGCAAGATTACATTGTCATAGCTTGCAGATGTCTGCATAATGTTAAGACTTTTAAAACTATTACTTAAATAAGCTGAATCTTCTACATTTCCACCTGGTGATAATTTATTCCATATAAAATTAGCGGTTTTAAACGGTATTTCTACATAATTCCATATATTAGTAGTTTCAGTCGTATCACCATCTTCCGCTAACAGTCGTTTAGCTTGATATCTACCTACAATTTTATCAGGCCGATTTTTTAAATGCTGGTAAACATTAAAGTTAGTACATATATGCCAATAGTTATTATTACTATTAGAAAAAGCTATGTTATTAACTTTTTCATCTTGTACTAGCTTTTCTTCTAATACATATGTTTCCTGTAACTTATACTCACTATCATAAATATAGACTTTTAGAGTATCTTTATAATACGTTAAGACGTAGAGTCTATTTTCTAACTTATCAAACTCTGCTGCTGCTAAAGGTTCACTCTTAAATCGAGGACCAGCTAACCGTAACTTATAATTAAAGTTTATACTAAATATTTTACATACATAGTTACCAGAATCATATACTAACAGATCATTATTATTACAGCATATAAAAGTAGGTGTGTTAAATCTTGACGGATCTGTACTACTACCTGTACCTCCTATTAATTCTATTAAGTTTCGTTTATTAGCTAACGCTTTATCATTGTTATAATATCCAGCGACCTCATACTTAATAATTACATTATTAGCTGAGTCAGATATAAATACATGAGTATCATTTAAGCATATATTTTCTAGCTTACCAAATGTTAGTTCGTTTTCTATGGTCTCTATCTTATTTGATATCTCTATATAGTTTGTTTCTACACTATTAGTAGATAAACTTACAAAGCTACTACTTGTTATACCAAATATAGTAAAAGTATCTGTATTATCATCATACTGCTTTGATACACAATGTGTAATATTACCAAGATCTATAAAATTAGGATTTTTATTAAACCGACTCGCTTGATTGTAGTTGTCATATAGATCTAACTTTGTGGCGGAAAGCTGACTATCACCTATTCCCGATAGACCTATAAATTTAACATTATTAGAAGAAGGTAAATCGTTGTTGGGAATAAACATTCTAGAGTAAACATATGAATTATTTATGTGTAGCTTCTTTAATTTATCACTTATAAGATTATAAGTTAAATAATCATTAGCACTTACATTTATATCATGTAATGTATAAGGTAGTGAAATTATATCTGATATTAATCTATCATAGGTTAATTCAGATGCTAATATATCTGATGCAAATGATTGTTGAATAGTTAACGGGTAATTAGTTATATATGTGTGTATATCTCCATCATTTATCTCTACTTCACCTATATAATTCTCATTATTTAGTAAAAACTCTCCGCCATTAGTGTAGAATTTTTTGTATTTAGTATAATTTATCATTTAAAATCTACAAAGTTTATGTTGTTTATTGTTACCCCAATAGGTAGTAAGGAGGTTGCTTGCGCTAAAATATTATTTATAATATTATTACGAAAATCAATATTAGTAATATTTAAGTTCTTAATATATATATCAATAAGCTTACTTGAATTAGTTTGTGAAAATTTAAAAAATCTTTCTATCTGTTCAAGATTATTACGCTGACCTGCTGGCATTGATAACACTAACTGATCAATTTTCTTACCTAATAATGTAAGAGCAGCAACTATATCATTAGATACCGGTCGATTATATATTAAAAGATTCTTTATTCTAAAATCTTTAGTATAGTAATATCCTGGTTGTCTAAGATATGTTGCAAGATCAATACCATTAAAGAATCCTGTAGTTCCAATAAATAAATCATCGTTAAATATATTTTGTATTTTATATTTACCAGGTGTTACATTTACTGTTTTATAACTAACTCCATTTACAAATAATGTAATGTTACCTTGTAAAGAATCAAATCTATATGTCAGAGTATGATAACCTGTATCAATATTTGATGTATCAAAATTAATACTAGTGTCTAATATATCTTCGCTTGATAGATAATTAGTTAATGTTAATTCAAAGCTAATATTTTTAGGCTTATATATATTATTAAAGTAGTTATAATTAGTTTGAGTATATCTTCTTGCCGTTAAGCTGTTATATTCACTATACTTACCTGTACCGCTTAATTTAGCAAATCCGGCTGATGCGTTACCAGAAGTGATGTACTTAATAACATTTAAATTATTATTAGTGTCTGCTACTAAGTTGGTAACATATGTATTAGTTGAAGTAGAAGTGTATTCTTTACCAAAATCAATATTTAAAACTTTACCGCCAGCCGATAATGCTGGTATATAAGCTGATAAAGGATAAGAAGATACAAACTGCCTTAACGTAGTATATACACTAATCTTATTATTATGTCCTATATAAATATTTTTATTACTATCTATGTTAAAGTCAGTAATTCCAGCCTGACTAATAAGAAATACCTCAGATTCATTATTGAGCAAATTATGCTTTATAAGATTTACATCGCGTATTGTATAATATATATAATTTGAACCATATCCCTCATACTTTAACTTTTCACCGGGCAAGTATAGTAAAGTATCATTATATCTAATTAAACTTTTTGCATAATCATACTTTGTATCTTTATATTTGTCAAACGGTACAGCATTTGTTACATTAGTAGGTTGCAATGTCTTAAGATTGACCTCTATACAGCTACCTGAACTCGAAGTTAAAAATGTAATTCTATCTGCTTCTTGTAAATAATTAATATAATTATTAAGATTAGGGATTGTTTCTAATTTTATTTTATTTGCTTGTGCATTTAGCTTATATATTTCGCCCGCAGAACACACTACAAAAAAGTCTTGTAGCGGTTCATATATAATAATATCTTTTATATCTGAATTAAATACACTGGTTGTTATTAAAGTATAATCGCTATTATATACATATAAAGTCTTACCACTATATGTATATATAAACGGCGTTATAATTTGATTATTTCTAACGCCAAACCCCGCGTTAGTTTTATTACCAAGGAGTTGAAATCCATAATCTTTATTAGGTTGAATATATATATCAAACGATATTGTAAATTGGTTAGTTTGATTTACTTCCGCTGCAATTAAATATTTGCTATAGTTTGTACCATCGTATACTACCTCTGTATCCGTATACGCTGTTTGAACATTGTTTATATCATATATAAATGGGAACCCGCTAACGATAGGGTTACTATTATTAATAAAATTATTAATATCTGCTTCGCCTAAGCGTTCGTATTTATATGACGCATTAGGTTCTATTGCTAATGAGCTTTTATAATCTATTATTGGAGTATCTATATTTGTATTCTCATCATAATATCTATCAACCCACAAACCAGCTGATCCGGGATTATCAGCCGATAACCAAGTGCACATGTATCTACCATTATTATTCTGTGTACTATACTTTTGATTTATATAAATTTTGTCTGATACAAATGGTGACGTACCTCCTAAGCTTCCATTTTGCACAAAATCTGTGTCATTTATATTAAGTTTATCATATGGATATATACTAGATGGTGCTTTAAAAAATGTATCTGTACCGTTCTGTATTATTATATCTTTATTATAAAAAACATAATTTAATGCTATCTTACTATTTCCTCCCTCCTGATTATTGCCTGTAAATATATTAGTATATTCACGGAAATCTACATCAGGATGATTTACATTACCTATAAGCATGTTTGTACCACTCTTTATATAATTTTTCTCTGAACGTTGATTGTTTAATGTAATATAATTTAAATCAAAAGAACTTAAACAAGTATTATAATTAGTATGTAGTAAATACTGTGACTTTAAGTCATAAACACTTTTTTCCTCGTTAGCTATTAAATCATTTAAACGTTTAGTATCATACGTTATCCAACTTGTTCCTGTTTTATACTGTATATCTTTATAGTTATAATCTATTTTAATTAGACTACTAACTCTAGAAATTGTCTGCCCTGCTTTAACAGGACTAAAAAATAGTTTATCGTTATCATATATTAAGACGCGCGTATCACCACTACTAATATTTTTATATAATGTTAAATATCCTATATCATCTATTTCATACGTAAACATGTCATTTCTTTCGTATGTTATCGTTCGTGGATCACTTTCATAATTATAAAAACAAATCCTATTACTAGTATAATTTAAATAGTAATCTGCTGTTCCGTTATTATGTTTTATTCTGACATATTTACCGTTTATAAACTCTAATTCAAAAATAGCGCTATTATCAAAAATATTAACAGGTATAGTATATATACCTGCTGGTTTAATATCATTGCTATATGATGAATTGCTCTGCTTAAATGTATATAAATACTTGTTAAATTGTAAATTTCTAGATGAACTTAAACTCGCAAAAATTAATGACGTTGTTAACGTATTAATTGTGTTTTCTTTTGTAAGTATTTTAAAGACATCACTAATACTCTTTTTACCTGTTAAATAATGTGATGTATAGTTATTTATAGAACTATCATAGATTCCAGACAGTGCATCTATCTCTGTAAATTTAAACCCACTATCATAAGAGATACTTCTTTGATTATAAGTAAAAAATGGATCGCTATATACAGCAGAAGGCGTATATATAGATGCAACGCTATATTTTTGAAGAGTAGTCACTTTAATTATTTAATAACTAAAACCTAAAACACAGGGTACTCTATAAATTATAAGATAGAATAAACTTATAATAAATTTAACTTTACAAAGCTGGATGCAGGATCTCGATAGAGTACATTAAGAGTAATGATATTATATGAGTATACAGTTAGGTTAGGAATACGGAGTGCATAGTACCTTGTATGCAGTCCCGGTCGAGTCATACAAGGTGATAAATCCAGTGGCGCTCAGTCCCGGAACGGCAGAGAAAGCGTTGTCGGTGGTGAGTTTGCCCTTAATTGAATTACTTACATAGACACTACCGCCTGCTGAAAGAGAACCTTTTAACGTAATTGCTGAAAATGATGGACTATCAGTCGTTCCCAGCCCAATATTAGTACGTGCACCTGATGCTGTCGGTGAGCCAGTACCTCCTGCTGATAACGGTAATATGTATGTATCTGCTGGAATAGTATCAGTACTAATCATTAAGGAGTTTCCGCGTCTCCACAGCGTTCCGGGTGCTCCTAAACCGGGATCGGCAGTTAGAATAGCAGCAAGCGATAGATTAATAGAGTTACTACAAAGTGATACGGTAGTGGTTCTATTTGGTCTTAAATACATAGGTTTATTCTCAGCTGTTCCAATGCATAAACTATCTGCGTTTCCTGCTCCATCGATATAATTATTACTTCCTGGTGCCGCAAACATTTGTAGAACAGAATCATCAGACCCTATTACAGGATAGCTATATATTAATGTATTATGCCGCATACCTCTTAATACTAAAGTCTTTACTGCGGCAATTGATACATTACCCGTTCTACTTTCAAAAGATCCATCAGTGAGAAAACTAACACGATCATCCAAGCGAGGGACATTAGAATATTTGCCTATAGCAGATCCTAATAAACTGCCTACTATATTATAAGCTGTATTTGTTTTATTAAAATATGCCCATGTAGAGGAACCGATATGTAAACCAAGTTCAATCATATCACTATCTACATTTAATACTCCTGCATTATTACCAGGAAGATAAACACCTCCTCCAGTGTATGCAGCATTACCAGATAATCCAGTTAATGCAAATGTATTGATATCTATAGCACTAATAGATGCATTAGTCACATTTGCATTAGTATTCCCTTGAACTCCAGTAATTGTTACCTTATCACCAGTAGATCTTCCGTGACCAGATGCTGTTACAAACATGGTAGAGGTGTTTGTGACGTTAGTAATTGCTGTGGTGTATTTACCTGCCTGAAAAACCGGTATATTTACCCCATTACAATTTACAAATTGTGCTCCGTTGACTGCATCTTCTGCCTGAAATGCTTGAATATTAGTTCCTTGACAATTTTTAGCATAGAGTGCAGGATAATAATCCCCATTACTGTCCTTTGCCCATTGGTATCTGTTAATAAATGATGAAACTATTTGATTCGCTGAAAAATTATAACATGTATATAAACTTATTCCTGGACCACGAGTAATACCCTCAACGTTTAAGTATCCTACATCGATAGAACCTCCGTTAATTTCGGTCACAAATCCTCTTAGACTACATTCATAAACTCCTAACCATTCAATTACCCCTCTTTGCGCACATGAAAATCTTAATCCACTACTGTATGCGTTATAGTCTCTATTACCCCTAATACTTATGTTATTGATATATGCATTAAATGTATTTGCAGCACCAGGACCGTGTGATTCATTAGATAACATATACACTACATATTTTTCAAAAGCAGTTGCAACATTATTTTTAAAGTTAATAAATACATGTTTGTTTTCTCCTATTAACCCAACTCCACCGTAAATATACCAAGTATCTGAAGTGTAATAAATAGTGCTTACACAAGATTTTGCAGGAAAATATATAGTTCCAAGACGAAGAGGGGTACCCTGACCTTTTATATATACTACCGCATTAGGCGGAATAGCCTGTATTAAACCGGGAGAAGCGATGGTAATAGTTCCTGGTGCAGATACTCCAGCGGTCACAGTATATTCATAGCTGTCACTATTAAAGGTAATAATATCACCAACAAGAACATTGCCAGTACCTGCGATAACAGGAATAGAAGTCGTACCTGCTGCAAATCCCACTGCTGTAGTAGTATATTCTGTTCCATTTCCTTTAAGTGGTGGAGGAGTTTCCCCAGACCATGTACCGGTGATAGGCTTAGGATTATCTCCATCTAAATAACGTGGTAACGAATTGTATGCAGATTTAAGAGCAGATAAACAGTCGACAGCCGTAGCACCTGCATTAAAATCATCAGAAGTCGGCAATGCTCCAAAATTCAATACATTTCTAGGACCTGTGTAAAATGCATAATCTGATGTAGCATCTTCTGGATTTTCATAATCGACAAAAGAACCTTCACTAAATTCAATTACCGTATTTGATACATATGTGGATAAAGGAAATCCTGAAGGAATTCTAAAACCCCCTTGTGACAGTTCTGCAACAGCAGGAATTGATGGAGTAAGTTGTGCATATTGTAATGCCTTTTTCAATGCATCCATTCTAGCAACATTAGTATCAGCAGACGATTCGAATTTTTTGACATTGTTACCTTGTTTCAATAATACATATCCATACTCCGGAGGATTAAAGTCTGATACCCACTCATTCAATCCATTACTATTTAAACTTGGAGATGCATATGGTATGTTTATAACTTTACTAGAAGCTCCATTAATAGTAGCAGCACCAGCATATAAAGTAGCATAATTGGTAGTATTTAACAGACCATTAACATCTGAAAATATTAATGTATTTCCATTAGGATAACTAGCAGGGCTAGGTAAAGTATATATTCTAGGTTGTGTTAATGTTGCAGTTAATCTTGCTATAGTAGTACCAGCAGCAATAGTTGCATTAGCATCTCCAAGGTTTTGTATTTTAATAGGAAGTAGCCCGAGTCTGGTTTGTCCCCATGCTTGATCACTACTAGTTGGTGTTAGACCTTCGACAAAAAGTCTATCTGCTTCTGGTTTTAAGTATGTACTCATTGAATTTTAGTTTGTATTTTTAAATTAGTCGTAGGACTATAAATGATTTGCTCATAGGATGGACTATAAAGAAATTGATAACCATTATCCGGATTTATTAATTCAATACTAGTTGGCAACTGTAGAATACTGACGTATGTTTGTTTATTTATCTTGCCTTCTAAGTTAACAAATGTATTATTAGTAGATAAAGGAGATATCTGACTGCTTATTATACTCAATTCACCGATTTCATCATAATATGATGAATTATATATATTAAGAGGCTGTATAAATAGAGTTTTACTACCGTCTTTAAATGTAATTAAAAACTGTACCGTTATAGGCTTATTAAAATTTGCCGTATCATTAGAATATGTATTTGTATACATACTCATTATTGTCCCGCCAGTCTTATTAAAAAGAACTTCATTAAAGATACTTTTATTTTTATAATCGTATATTAAATCCTTTTTTATATGTATATTATTAGCCGAGTCTCCGTAATTAATAATAAGATAAGTAGCATAATTACTCGTTTCATTTATACCAGTAAGTACAAAAGTGATTGAAGTCTTACCTTTAACAGAGACCGTCGGCAGTATTTTCTGCATATCTCCTGTAGTACTCGTTAAATTGTAATATATACTAATATTTTTCATATTATGATTTGATTTCCAGATAATGTATATGTACCCAAGTTAGATTTTATAGTTGCAAAAGTATAATTAACAAAATCTGACGTCCTTACAGTATTATTGTGATTAAAATATTTACAATCAATAAACGTGACAACTTTATTTTGATCTATATTAAAGCTGTAGTCGAGTAAGTGGAAAAGATTATTATTATCAGTGCATATATAGGTTAACTTATATATATCGTTTAATGAGTTATAAGTTATTATAGGTTTTTGAATTTTTACTATATTAAAGTTAGTATCGCTATTAAACACAGCAGATAAAGTAAACACACTTGATATAATAGGTATTTGAGAAGTAATTGGAAATATTTTCTCAGTAATATTATCAGTAATATTATATTGGTATATATCCGGTATAAAGATTTTATTATTATTATTATAAATTTTTATAATATTATCTGCAGTATTTTCTGTTATAAGACCTGTTGAAGACTGAATCCTCGGATACATAACACAGAATGTAACTGTTTTATCTTTTTCGATAAATAATCTATTAGAAAAAGCTTGTAGAGTAGAGCTTGAGCTAATAGTATAAACTAGATTAGAAGTAGATGGTTTTTGGAAACTTCCATCTTCATACAGAACTTTATCAAAAACAAGATAATTAGGAGTTTCTATACATATTGTATTATAAAAAATCTCTAAGTTTTTAGCTGCTGTATATACTTCCGTTTGTACACCAGCATTATACTTACTAAACGTACTAGTAAGTGCAGTAGATAAAGGAATAGACAGTGTACTTGTGCCTTGCTGTATAAAAATACTACCTTGGAGTCGATCTTTTACAGCTTGTGACTTTAATTCATTTACACCTGATAGAGTAGATAGAGTTGTAAGACCATAATCGTAAACTGTATTATTAAAAGGAATTTGATCTTTATAAATATTATCATTTGGTATCACTATTTCATCACTATAGTAACCACAGTTATACTCTTCAACATTAGCAGCAGATAAGACAGATCTTACATCATAAACAAAAGATGCAGTTAAACTCGGTGTTATAGATAGATCTATTGCCCGGGTTACAGGATTTAAACTCGAAACACCTGCTTCAGCTAATTCATTATAGTAATAAGTACCGTTACCATAATCATCTGGCCACAAAGTAGCATAACTATCAGGCAATGCCATATTATCTGCGAACGTAAACTCACCCCCGTCTTTAATTTTAGGTATTATATTTCTCGAGTTCTGTATTAATTCTGTATATGGTGTAAATTCTCTAAAGAATAAAGTAAGATAAGATGAACTAAGAGATGAAAATCCACTAGCACTTAAACTATTAGTAGTAATAGTAGATAGACCGCTTCTAAAAGTATTACCAACTACAGAGGCAGTACTATAGTTAAAATTTATACCTTCTACTTCATCGCGAAATACGTGACCATCTAACAGTAAACTCTTAATAGCTTCATCTTCTAAAGTTTCTACAGATTTAAAAGTGTGTCCTAATTTATCCTTAAATAGTGCATAACTATTACCATATATATCATACTGTAATGCAGTTATATAGCCTTTATTATATAAATCACTAAAGTTTAAATTTATATCATTTGTTATAGATTGAGTATATGATTGCTCAGAAGCATAATAAGGTGCAAATGTTTGATCGCTACTGTTTATTTTAGGAGTACCACTCGCAAATCCACTCGATACGTTTTTTACATCAAATCTATAATCATAAATATATACTAAAGGATAATCTAATTGGTTATTAATAGTTACGTTACCATATTTATTTGGATCTGGAAATATATAAATTTTGTTAGGTTCAAGCTTAGTATAATCAATACTATATGTAAAATTATTAGCATTTAACTGAAATATACCTTGACTGTCTGTATTAAAAAATAAACCTAAATTTCTGAGCAATATCGCTTCGTTAGACTGTACTGTAGCTGTATTTGCTTGCTGTAAATTATTAATATTATTAAAAGGCGTCTCCGCTCTAACTAATATACCTGTAACAGTGGTGTTATTACTAGTATCTATATAATGTAGATCTGCACCCAAATATTTCTCGAGAAGTTTCTTTCTATATACAATAACATCACTTGTAGATATTCCACTTATGTCATTATTTTGTAGTAAAGCTAACGGATTATCAGTATTACATATTGCGTCAAACTTTAACGTAACGTTTACTATTAGAGGTATTTCATTTAAAAATGCAGTACTACCAAATATTTGCTGGTAACTATCACTTAAAAATAAAGCTGTATCTACTTCATTTATATTTGAAGTATAGTAATTTATTCTTTGCAGGCTTGTTTCTGTAGATTTAGGTAGATTTGGAATATCAAAGTAATTACCGTATACATCTACATATTCGAGTATATCAATATTAAGAGACTCTCTTATACTTGCTAACGATTTACCTAGATCAGAATATTGCGGTTGATCTTGAGCTGCAAATAGGTAATTGTATATACTATCAAATAATCCCTTCTCAATTGATGTAGAACTACCTTTTATTTTATTTCTATCAATAACGTACTTTGCATCATCACGCTTTGATTTATAAAAGAGAATAATTTGTCTAATTTTGTCTGTAAAGAAAGGTATTGCTACGTCTAAATCAGCTGGATCATCAAAGTTAATAGTAGATAAAAATTTACGTTCTTGGTTTGTTGCGTATGTTAGAACAATCTCTTTTAAGAACTCTACATAATACTCAACAAAACTTTTTTGTTCTGTTGTGCTACTGTTGTTCTTTATTTTCGACCAATCTTTTAAATATGATATATAAAAGTTATTATACTCTTCAGGAGTATAATCTACACGCGTTATTGTTATAAACTGTAAAAATGAATAAGGACTACTATTATCTGCAGCAGCTGATTTATCTACATCTGGATTAGTAATCGAGTTACTAATTATAGCAGAATTATATGTTATTACTGATGACATTTAATTTATTTATTCATTCATTATTGTATTAGCTGTAAGCTTTTGTATAATTGATTTGATAGAATGTTTGAAATCACACCATTTTCTTTCGACCAGTCATTGTATGAAGATGTATTAAAACTAAGTGTGTTATTTTGATCTGTAAAATTTATAACACTATCATATATAGTGCCCTCTGCGCCTGTTATATATTTATAAAAAGTATAATACTCATTGAGTCTTCTACCGCTCGCTGTTGGATCTACTACAAGTCCCCATCCCCAGGTATTATTATATGCACTTATAACATAAGTTTTAGACATCACTCCAACAGCACTAACGGGTTGATAGGTGTTTAGTCGTTTATATGTGTTACTATATTTTTCATAAGCAACAATATCCTGTCCTGCAGTAATCTTATCATAAATTGATAGTTCAGCTCCTAAATTAAAGCCATATATATTACTATTAACATATCCATAATTATTAAAGTTCTCTGCATACTGATTTTGTGAACCATAAAGTCTACTTTTGTTTATAGATAGTATATCTATAAGTCTAGTTAACTCAGCTGGATAGTTATAGTTAGAGGAATTATATCGCTGATAATCAATATTATATTCTTGAAGAATTGATATTAAATTACTAATATTAGCGTAATCTAATACACTATTATTAGATATAAAGTTAGTAATCTTTTCATACGTAACTTTACCTAAACTAGATTGATCTGAGGAGATAGTTCCAACAGCATAGTCTAAAAACTTATTGTATAGATTATAATTATCATTAAATAAGGGTTGAATAGATATCTCTCTAAATTTCTGACCCATATCTATATCCTCTCCATGTTTCGCAATAGTATAAACTCCGCCAGATGGATATATGGTAAATGTGCTTGATCTACCTGTTAAGGCACTCCCATTAATAGTAGTTCGCGCTGATAAAAATAAATTAGCTGTAGTCTGGGTTGTGTTATATTTAAACGTACCTTTTAATACGCCACTTAAATTAAAATTAGATGAATATAAAAACTGAGCCGAAAATATACTCGCACCATTCGTTAGTACAACCGTTGTATTAGAGCTATTAAGAGATAGACTATTTTTTATAGTGTAGTTTTCTGTATCTTTTACTTTTATAACAAAACTAATAAGAGAATTACTAAATTTTATAGGATTAATATCAAAAGACGTACTTGTATTACCTTCCGCATCTACGCCATTAGAAGTAATAGATAAATGATTGTAATCCAGATTTTTAACTACTTTTGCAGTTACAGAAGCTGTTGCTGTATTTGTATATGGTAAAAGTTCACTAGGCGAATAACCAAAACAAAGTTTAACAGAACTTAATGGCATATCACTTTTAAAGTATACTAAAGCATCGCCTGATGTACCGTATAAAAATGAATCTTCATCTGTTTCTAAACAATTTATAATTACTTTACCTGCTAACTTACAATATAATTTTTCTGACGTTGTCTTAAATGAAGTTATCTCAACAAACTCTGTTAAATTTTTTAACCCTGTCTCTAATGTATAGAATGATGAGTATGGATATAAATGATTATAATAAGTATTGTCAATATTAGTATCAAAATAGTTATCTGTAGCACCGTCTGCAAAAGGTATTATATCTAGATTATTTAAAGTATTATATGATTGATAAGAAGTAGATCTTATAACTTTAACTGGATTAGTAATTTTACCTGCTGTTAATATCAAATTACTACTCGTAGATAATGTTATATTATTTGTAAGATAATTGTATACCGTAACATGCTGAGAAAAGGAATCTATATAAGATTCACCTACTCTATCATATAAATAGCATGTTACTTTATACTCTCCAGGTAGTAAGTAAGCGTGTCGACCAGTTACAGACTCTGATATTGTACCATCACCATAATCCCACACTATACGCTTACTTGAAAATACATCATCAATACCCTGTAATCTCGGTACAAAGACAAACTCTGCAAATGGCAAAGCGTAACTTGATAAGGCTAAATTACCTGTGTAGTTATATGTATAAAAATACGAGTACGTTGTATTTATAATTCCATAATCTTGATATATAGAGGTACTCGCCATTTATTTATATTTATAGTCGGATGAGGTATTAGCCGTTCTCAATAATTATATTATTAACTATATCAGACACTTTATAAAAATATGCATATTGAAAGTCTTCTAATTTATAGTCCTTTGATGTTATCATTATATCATTATACTGATATAATGGGTTCCAAACAATAAAACTTAGTAACGGTGTTTCATAGGTCACACCTGCAACAACACGTCTTGTACCTACTCTTTTTACACCGTAGATATTTAAAATATTGTTTTGTATTTCACTTACATTAACTGTCGAGCCTAATAATATTTTATTAAAAGCAGATTTAAAAATACCCTGTATATTAGATTTTAAATTAGATACATTAACAACATTATCACGGTCTTTATATATAACTAATTTTGTTTCTGCTAATACTTCAGTTAATACAGTTTCACTATTAGATGCAACACCTAAAGCAAATGCTTTAAAAATCGGATCTGCAAATACTATATTGTGAGTAATGTCCTTAATATTATTACACTCACTAAGAATTAATTGTTTTTGCGTAGGATTTGTATAGTTTGGAATTTGTTCGTTAATAATTGAATTCTTAGGTACAGAAAATAAGTTTACATTATTAAATGAAGTCGAATTTGCATATCTTACTTGGTTGAATAGTACTCTACTATCTTCGTTAGGTCTATTGAGACCTATATCATAGTAATATTTTAATACTTTATTTGTATAAATATCATTTGATATTGCTTTTACAGATTGAATAAATCCATTAAACTTTTTAGTTATGAAATTCTCATAGTCTACACTTGTAACTAATCTATTTTGTAGGGAAAATAATTTTGGCGCGTTATTTTTAATTTCTTCCGCCGTTTCAGCGCTAGATACGGCTATAGATTCATTTAAGTTATTAGCTGTTATATATGATGTATTTAAAGAGCTTATAAAATTATTATCCGCACTATATATATTTGAACTTATTTCACTAAATGTAGGTGTATTATAGATGATAAAGTTGCTACCGTTTAAACCATTAGCAGAAACATATCCTATGGTATCATCAGATTTAATATAAAATATTTGAACTTTATCATCAACTTGAAGTTGTTTACCATTTAAACCATTACCAAATTTAAATTCATAATTACCATTCTCATTATAACGTTTTTCAAACTTTAAACTTCCAGCTGACTCCAAGAATAAAGAAGATGTTTCCGTCCATTCCTGCCAAGTGTCCGTATTCCGACTTTTAACAAATATAGTAAAAGTATTATCTGCAATAAATTTATTATCTGTATTAGTTTTAATATCAGTATTCCTATTAATTATTTTAATAACTTCAAAAGGTTCTCCAATAGATGTATAAACTGGATGCTCTATAATATTTCCTTGATAAAGCATACTATTACTAATAGATAATCCTTCATTACTTGCAGTTGTTTTCTCAAATGATATGTCTTTAAGTGTCGTGTAGCTAACACCGTCTTTAGACAAATATGAAAACCGCTTAATGCTATATTGACCTGGTCCTAATGAAGATGATCCAGTCAAATCTATATTAACGAGCGAGGTTTGTTTACCGGTGGGCTTATAGCCAATATTGGATACTAGTTTATTTATATTTTCATATAATTCTGCTGTTGTAAATGTAGATTCTGATGCAGTTGTATTCAAATAAAATAATAATACATGATACATGTACGCTACTATATCTATAAAAGAATTTATATTTGAACCTTCAAAATTTTGATCTCTAAAAACTTCAGATTCATTTAATTTATTTATAATTAAAGCCTTTAACGTTGTTGCGTCAAAAGTCGCATACGCTTCTTGAGGTAAGTTATACTCAGTAAAATTTTTAACACTCATAATTATTTAAATATATATCCTCCATTATTTAAGGCTGTTTTTAAAGATACCCCATAAACGTTTAAGGAGGGTACAGATAGATTTATATCAATATCATATTCCATTTCATCTATTAAAGCTACAACATTAATATACTCTATTACTACTCTTGGTTCTTGTGCTGGTAAACCAAATAAGATTTTTTGAGCTAAAAAATATGCCTTTACTTCTGATACTGTTTCAAATAAATAATCACGTAAATCGAGACCAAAAGTTGGATTTAAAAGCTTTTCACCAGGTGATGTGGTAAGTATATTTTTTAAAGCTGTAATAACTGCATTAACATCATATATTGCTTCTAAATCTTTTACACTACTTGATCGTAGTAGCTCACCTCCTTTTGCACCGTATGATGTTTTTAAGTCAAACCGAATATCTTTATATAAGTATCCTGCTTTACGCGCTGTTTCTACTGCTGTTGTTGGTTTAACTATATCTAATCTTATAGCCATTTATAATTATTTAATAACAACATCAGGCATACTATATAAATTAATTGTTAGTTTTAAACGAACTAAGATATAATTAAATTATGAAAATTCCGGTTACCTATATTGAAAAGAAAGATATTACTGTTGAAGTCACTCCTATCTCACTTGTAAAGTATCTTGATGAGTATATAACTAACTCATTTAATATGACTATTGGAGCATTTATAACGAATGTTAATTCTATTCCTTGTTGGGTAAGAGGTGTCTATAGTTCGCATGGTCATGATGAATTTGTTCAAACTGCAACAGCAGAAGAAATTAAAATTATGGAAGCTCTAAATATCGTTAGAAGCTATGTACGGAGTAAGCGTATATTACCAGTTAGCGCATGATAATGCTTTAGCAGTACCTGGTTTAGCAGAAGAACACTTATGTCTAGCCCTGAAAGCCTTGCGCTTTTTAGGGTTAGATTTTTTTATTCTTAAATTTGGGTCACCGTAATGTACACGTTTAAGCTTACCGTCTACTCTAACACATCTCATATATTTTTTATCAGATCTAGTAGATGATTGTTGCTTTGTAACTTTTGTACAGCGCGATCCTGCTTTTTCTAGTAAAATCTCTGCTACTAGTTTATTAAATTCCATATAATTATTTATTATATGGCATAAATAAAGTTATGGGGAAAAAATATTTAACTTTAGTTGAGACGTACTTATCTAGATTTGAGAGAGGAGGGTTTCTTGTTGGTGATGTGTTTAAGTTTAACGATAACTTTAAGTCATCTGAAGGTTATAAAAAGCTTGGCTATAATAGTCAAGAGCTTATAGATCAAATGATAGAAACTGGTCTACATGTCAGAGTGGTCGGAATAAAAGACACCACTTCTCCTAGATTTCCCGGCAATCCTCAAACCTCCTCTGCTGATGTATCTTTAACACTCGCTGTTGATAATGGTGGAGGCCGTTATTCTCATTACGTTAATATTTCTCCAGAGTTAGGTACTCCTGTTTCTTACTACCCTAATTTACCTCCCATTCCTGACGCTATGCGGCGCCCTAATGATGTTAATGTTAAACCTAAAGAACTTGAAAAGCAAGACCATATCTCAAATAAAACAGATAAAGGTAATGGTAAACTTAGTGATACAAATATTAGTCTCGCTATGTCTAACACAGACATTAAATCTAGTTCAACTTCTGCAGATCCGGCTGTAAGTGCAAATAACCACGAATACTTAAAAGGTTTACAAGATTATAAATAAATAATAATATGATTAATCATAAACTAGATGAACAAAAATTAATAGGAGCTTACGATCAAATCCTTGAAGAGGGATTGTTCGATAGATTAAAAGCAAGAGGATCTCAAGCCATGGGTGCCGTACAAGGTGCCGGACAACAACTTAAAGGTAAATTAAAACAAAAAGCAGGTAGTGCAATTACTGGTGCTGCTACTGGCGTCGCACGAGGTCTTGGCATTGACCCTACTGCAGCAACAGGACCTGGTACATTAGCAGCAAAAGGTGCTGAGATGTCAGCCGCAGGACAAGAAGATATTGCTCAAGGAGCAACAAAAGGTAACGACGCAAAATATGAATCTTATATTAAGAATTCAGCTAAAACGATTGTTAATGATTTAAAAAAACTTGGTATGCCAGTATATGATGAATTCGAGTTAGAAACAGCTATTATTAATGCTGTACAATCAAATTTAAAACATTCATAGTTAGTATTTTAAATTTTTTAAACCTCGTAATGATATATCATTACGAGGTTTTGTCTATATTAGTTTCGAATATTAAATAATTATAATGTATCAATATAAATGTACAATCTTAGAGGTAATTGATGGTGATACTGTAAAGGTTGATATTGATGCTGGTTTTAATATATGTATTAAAAATCTTAATATAAGACTCTTAGGTATTGATACTCCTGAGAGTAAAACAACTGATTTAATAGAAAAAGTCTTTGGTTTAGCTAGTAAATCAGTTGTGCAGCAACTCCTACCTGTCGGTAGCACTCAAATTGTTAAAACAACAATTGATGATAAGTATGGTAGGTTATTAGGTGATTTTTTAATAGATGGTAAGTCACTATGTCAGTTATTAGTAACTGATGGATACGCTGTAGAGTATCACGGTCAAAATAAAACTGATATAGCTAGCTTACATTTATTAAATAGAGAGAGACTAATTAAAGAAAATAAAGTACATCTACCTAGCACAGCTCCAAAGTAATAAAACAAGCAAAACAGTTAATTTCCTTATCAGTTACAAACGAGCTCTTATACAAATGATCTGCAATAATTGATATCATCTTCTTCTTTCTTAGATCGTCAATATTTTGAGCATAGATATGCTCTAACAATTCTACAAGAAGATTATCATAATCACTATTAAATCTACTCTCATTTTCAATGAGATATTTACGCAAAGTAATAACGTCTTTATTCGTAATATGATTATAGATATTTTTTAGCAGCTCACTATCTACATGTATGTTTTCTATACAGAGCTCTTTGTCTACGCAGTTCTTTTGAAGTTCATTGATAGTCTTCCTAATATCAGGAAAATTGACTTTGACGAGCTCTATGAACTTCTTTTTCTGTTCTTCGCTAACAGTAATATCTTCACTTTTAAGTATAGAATAGCACCTACGTACAGCAGCTTCGATTACTGGCTTAATCTCAATCGATTGACATCTTGACTGAAGAGCTGGGATAATTTTATGCTTATAATTACCTGTTAAGATAAACCGTGTAGTCTTGGAATATGACTCCATAGTATTACGGAGCGCTGCTTGTGCCGGCCCGGTCAAACCATCACAGTTTCCAGTTAATATCTGACTTTTACCTACAAAAAAATTGTTTGTCTTATTAACACCGATATCATAAACTACGACAGACTCACTTAATTTTTTTATTGTTTTAATTTTTAGTTGAGCTAGCATAGTTACATCATCTGTCTTGGTGATTATATCTGTTATACCTTCATTAATAATATCTTTTAATTTTTTACGCTCTATTTTACCATCTATATGTACATACCATTTATGAGTATCAGTACAAATAATTTTTTCACCATTTTCAAACTCTATCTCATATACTTCACGCTCACCTTGACATGCATGATTAAAGGGTCGCCACTCTATAGTATCTGTCGCTACATTATATGTTTTTACTAGATGGTTTTTATCATCTAAGTTTTTTATAGGTAATTGCTTTACAACACCATCTGCAAGCACAGTTACGAGTGTATTTTCTTCTAGACATTCATCCAGAATAACCACCTTAATACCTCCATCAAATGACTTAGTCTGAGCAAAGTTAGTGATATTATGTCTGATTGTATCAATACCTGACTCATCTGACGCATTAATATATATATAGTTACACTTCAATATATCATTTACAATAATACGAGCAAGAGAAGTATTGTGATGAATTACATTGTTAGGTGTTACATATAAATGTGGATCACCAATAGAAATATCATACACGTCGCCATATTTAACAAACTCCTTATTAATAATTTGCTGGTTACCATCTAACGTTAACACCGTAGTAGCATCTTTAGCTAACACTTGATTATCTTTATCTATGATAATGTGGTTTTCAGAACATTTAAATGATGTTTTATTTTCTAATGTAATGTCAATAATTTTATTATTACACTTTTTAACATACCCTAAAATTGGTGTGAGTGTACCAGTTGGTGTCTGTACATAGATGTTATTTGTAACATGCTGTACTACTTCATATTGTGTATTATCGATTTGTAAATATGCAAATAGGTCTTTGATTTTAATTGATAATTTTTTCATGTATTTTTGTTAAAAGTTGGTTAATTGTGTTGTTTGGATCTTGTTTATATGTTTGTTCCCAAACGGTTATTATATGATATCCTCGTTTAATTGCTAGTTGATGTTTGATGTGATCTTTATTCCATGTCTCTAAAGCTGTTTTCATGGTAACTTTATTAATATCAGTTGAAGTATATATAGTTGGGTTCATATGCCAAAAATCTCCGTTAAATTCAACAATAACATTTTTATAACAAAAATCATATTTGTAATGAGTATCATTTTCCCAAAGATGTAGTTCATTTTCCCCGTATTTACAATCAGTATCTTTAAATTTACTAGTTGTAATTAAATTTGAACAAAATTCGAGTTGGATTTTACTTATACCTGTAAAGTTATGTAATCGTTTCTTGCAGATCTGTTTAGCGCCATCGTAACCATGTTTTTTTACTAGTTCATGAAACGTCTTACCTTTACGCTTGTTTATAGATGGGTCATTTATAATCGCGATCTGTAAAGATTGTTGCCATTTTTGGTTTCTTGTAGCTAATTTTATTAATATTTCATCTTTATCAATACCAATATGTTTGTAGAACATATACCCACGACCAATTTTATTACCTATTTTATGTTTACCTGCTACAGCGTTAGCTTTAAATGTCAACCCCTTCTGCGTTTTGGATTCAACAGTCTGTTTTAAAGATTTTGACTGTTGAATCAATTTTAATGCTTTTATTGCATCAACATGGTTATATCCTCTAATTAACCAATAGTTTATATTACACACCTTATTACAGTGTATTCCAAATTTTAATTTTAAAAACTTTGCAAATTTAGATTTAAATATTGTTAATCTAATAGGTGTATCTTCAACTATATCGATAAACTCGCTTATCGTTGGTTTAATAAAATCTATATTAGTTATAGGTATACGGTAATAACTGTTTAATAAATCAATAAAGTTATTAATACAACTACTATCGTAGTATATAATACTACTATGTTTTTTACCACGTTTTAATTTCACTTAATTATTTAATCTCTGGAGCCACAGGTGTGTGTAAGTACATCATAATTTTCTCATATTCATAATCATCAACATATAATAGTAATTCCTCCTCCCCATCAAGGCATTTACCTGTTCCAGGATTACCGACAAATAGTAGGTTAGGTATTTCTGACTTAAATCCCTTAATAATATCTAATGTTCGATCATCAAGAATAATATCATTTAAGGTATGTGGTCTATACTTTTCACACCAAATACCATTAAATACACCCTTTACATCTAAATTCATATATGTTTTCTATCAATTATTTACCAGAAGAACCGAACCCTTTAGCTCCACGTTCTGACTCTTCTATATTTTCAGCCCATTCGAATTTAGGTTGTATTAATTTATGAAATTCAAGTTGTGCAATTCTATCTCCGATTTTAACTTCATAAGATGTATTAGAAAAATTAAATAATTTTACTCCTATGTCACCTCTATATTGATTATCAATTCTTCCTAGATGTGGTTGTATATCATATTTAAATCCAAGACCAGATCTCGGTGAGATTATAAAATAGTAGCCATGTTGTATATAAGCTACAGTTAAACCAACAGGTACAATATTACTACCTTTCGCGGGTATAGTTATATTCTCTACGCTATAGATATCCGCTCCAATATCGCCTGTAAGAGGATCTTCTATATTAAATTTCGGTAGCTTTGCATCTCGATGTTTTTTTATAAATTTAACTGATATATTACTCATATATTTATTATAAAGTATTTTTTTAAAAAATCAATAAACCCTTTTACACAAATATGATGTGTCTTAATATTTTGAGATTTCAAAAAATGAAAAATCTCTAAACTAGATTTATATGGTATCATATTACATACTGTGGTAATATACTCATACATTCCATTCTTTTTATACATTGTTGTTCTGTATAATTTAATAATATTTTTTTTATCTTCAGTAGATAAAGATGCCTTGTATCGTCTTACTCCATCTGATACTTTCTGACAGTAAGTTATTCTATCTTCAGGTGTTCTATTTAATGACGTAGACTTAGCCGCTTGACTCTTAAGATAAGATTCATGATCTCGCTGCTCTTTAGTGCGTTTTGATTTCGTTAATAACTCTCTATATTTTCTCGCTTTCTTTTCTTCATCTGAATACTGAGATATAGCGTATTTTACTGCATTAGAAATATTTCTTGAAATCTCTAACTTTTTATTAGCTGAAAAACTAGCCCTAGTTTTTTTATAAGAATTTATTCTTTTTGGTGAGGCCATACGCAAAGATGTTTTCCATTTATCTTTGTTTATTATTATAGCTCCTCCGGAACTATATCCCTGTATATTTAAATAATTCTCACTAATAGAGCATTTTAATTTTTTAAGCCAAAAATTTTCCCGTTCTATAAGCTCATTTTTTGAATTAACACTTTCAATCGTAATTTTCTGTGTATAAATACTGTTTCGGATAAACCACGGTAATAATTTTCCTGAACCTAAATATTTTTTATTATTTTTTATATCTTTACCAACGTAGTAAAAAATCTTTCCGTTAGGAAGTACAAATTTTGTTCTATAAATAATCATATTAATATTTATATCTATCCTAGAATTCAAGACATATTTATTAATAGATAAATATGTCTTTTATAGTAGTTGAAATGAATAAATCAAGCTTAAATAAGTAATAAATGGATACCGACATAGATAATACTGTAAATGATATAATCTCACAGTTAAAGACAAGCAGTTTATCAAATGCTTCACCTCAAAAAGAAGAGGTTAAATTAACTAAAGATAATCTTGAGGAGTTTATTCTAACCAACTCCGGTAAACTTGTTACCAAATCATTAGGACTTATTGATAATATAGAATCTTTTGTTTCTACTTCTCCTGAACCTGATGATGTAGCTGCTTTATCCGAATTAATAAAAGCCGCTGCATCTGCAGTTGAATCGCTTAATAAAATATATATCGCTGATAGTAAAAATGATAATCAAATGAAGATGAAAAAATTAGATATTGCTGCTAGAGAAAAGTTATCTTTAATGGATAATCAAACTAAGATTTTATTATCTCGTGAAGATATTATGAAAGCACTTATAAATCCTAGTGACGTTATTGATGTTTAATTTGTAGTTGGAAATAATGTGCTATCTGGTTGACCAGTACCTGCTTCAGCTGTATTTGGTAATGCGGGTAAATCTATATTTTTAACTGTATTTGATGGTTGATTAATTGAATCTATATTTGTATTCGGGTTATTAATTGCAGCTAAAACTTGAGACTTACTACCTACACATATTTTAACATACATAGAACCTACATTAGGTACTCCAGATACTGTTCTTTCTGTCCACGTTTTATAAGGTACAGATTGTCTACTTATAGGTTTTTGATTTGTTACTTTATAGAAAGCATACGGTGTAAAATCAATAATACGTTCTCCTCCGTTAGAAGATCCTTTTCTATCAATTAATTGAATAAGCTCAGATTTACCGTTATATCTAACATAAGCAAATAAATTATTATTTCTAGCTAAAGTTGAAAACCTATTCAAGCTTAGTGTTATGCCTGTATTTGCAATTAAGGCGTTTACTAACGATTCATTAAATGCTACTCCGTGGTTAAACTTATCAGTATTAATAGTTGTAAGGTCAGTATTGTTATCTGTACCCCTACTCCATCTACCTGAGTATCCATTATTTTTATCTGTTTCTGATCTACTCATACAATTATCTACTAATTGTGCATCTCCTGTTATACCTTGAATACTTGGAGTTAATACTTGACCTATGTTTGCTACGCCCATCCGCGTTTCGACATCACTAGCTGTTGCTGCATAGCTATCTATCCATATTGTCTTATCGTCTGCATCAATCCAACTAGCAAATATTGTGTATTTATAACCCGAGCTCGAAGACGCTAATAATTCAATTTCGTCAGAAACTAATACTTCATCAGTATACGGTTTATTTGTAATGTTTGCTTTTTTATAACCTAGTGCAATATTATCTGATGTAGAAGGTCGATCCGATTGACCTATAGAGTTACCTGAATATGCTGCTCCATTAACATTATAAGTAATAGGGGTAACGCTTACAGATTTTCGATTCTGCATAGGGTCGTAAGGATTATACTTCAACGCATATTCATATCTATTAAAACACGGTCCGAGATTCTTTGAGATATTAGCAAGTATTTCAGGAGCAGCTGTACTAATATCTATATATGATTTTATATCAGGAGTATACTTATAAGGTGAACTTTCTTTTCTTAAAGTCTCACCTGTACCTGCTGCATTAATAAAAGTAGATTTATCTTCTTTGTCTACCATACTGCCTTGTATAACTCCCCAGGCATCACTACATGTCTTAGATAATGACATAATACCGTGTTGAAAAGCTTCCGGTATTTTATGGAAAACAGCTAAATCTATACCATTTATTACTGACGCCATTGAATCCTTTAAACTATCCATTGATAGCATAGACGCGCTATTCATTGAAGGTAGTATTTGAGTTGTTTTACCTATACTATTAGATTGAGGACTAAAAGGATTACAGGGAGCATTTATACAATCCTTAATAGCTGATTTAAGTTTACTATTGAAGTCACCATTAGTTGTGCTATTCGGATTGACCAGATTACCTGCACTATCTTTCACATTTCGTCTATCAGCATTTATACCTTGAAACGTTTTTGGTAAATTATCTATATTATTAAATGTCTCTATTATCCTATCTATTTCATATGTGAATATAGGGTAATTCAACATTTTAGTTGTATAGAAGTTAATAGTAGCAGGGTCTAAATAACCTCCACACAACATAAATGTATTAGTGAATGTCTCTCTTGCACTTAAGTTTCCATTTATAGCTTGATTAAAATTTATAGCTAAATCAAAATCTAAACTTAAGCTTGGATCATCAAGCAAATCACATAAGGGAGAACTATATTTAATAAATTCTCTACTTATAGCGTAGCCGAATAATTTTTCAGCTAAATTTGTTTCATAGATGAGCATTTAATTATTTAATTACATTAATTAGCATTCTAAGTATTTTAATTCAATGTTATACCTTTTGAGCCGCTTGTATTACTTAGTTGAGTACAGAACTTAACCGCTGTAATTTCATTTTGATACATTTCATTCTCAAAAATATGTTTTATGCTAACTATAAACCAATAACCTGTTGGTGATTCTGATTGATCTTGTTTACTACCGTTTATTAAAATAAACATACCTGGATTTCGATAAGGATTACCTGTAGTTCTAAAAGTAATCGCTGAATTATCGAATATAAAACTCCTTGTTACCATCGCCTTTATACCCGCTTCAATTATTTTGACAATATTTGTGCTACTTTCTTTAAAATCACAAATATATTCCGAGGTTTTCAGATCATCATTATTAGATTCTGTCTGATCTTTTGGTACATTTATTTCTTGTTGTGAATTAAGTGCTGCTGATTTAAACAGATCTCTCATATCACTATACTTTATAATGTTGGTTGTTACATCATTAATATTGTTATCTACCATATAAACTACTTTATGATTCGTCCATGTTGTTAAAAGTAATTTATCTAAATCTGCTTCTGCTACGACATACTGCTCTATAGTATTTTCTCTAAGTATTGGATTTGCTTCACCTTGACCGCCTATTACAAACGTTTCAGATACATAATCTTGCAGATCTTTTTCATTTCTCTCTAGCTTAGTATTGAAGTCTTTTATTATTTTAAATAAAGGTCTCATTGTAAAGCGTCTTTGTATATTACTATTAGCTTCATTTAATTGAAAGTTCTCCAACTGTAATAATCCCGGACTGCTTAGTTGTCCGTCTTCATACCATAGATATTTATATAATAATCCAATTAAATCATAATAACTTTGCATTGGTTTAATTACCTGATCTAAAGGTACAATAAGATTGGTATGCTGAAATTCTTCTTTATGTACATAAAAATTTGCACCATTTTTATCGAGACATGTTGTTAATAAATTTTGAATAACCTCTGTAAGATTTTTATTACCAGTTATCTCCCGTGGATTAACTTTACGCTCTCTAAGAAGCCTAACTGCATATTCTTCAAAGTTATATGTTAAATTTTTATCAACAGGGTTCTTTGAGTCATCATCGCCTAAACCTAACTGTACAACTACTTGTAGGCCTTTATCAACAATACTTACTTTATCTCCGAAATCTTTATTTTTAAAATTAATATCAAATAACGTAATGCCTTGATTAACACCTCTACCTAAACCTAATTTATCCAAAATACCAAAAAAGTTATTAAACACAACTTTACCCTGAACTCCAAAATTAGCTAAAGTATCTTCTATTTCGAGATACAGCACCATTGCCTTACTAATCGGAATAAAGTTGTAATCATTCTCAACAACTCTTGTTAAGGATAAATCAAATTCATAGATACTACTACCTATATTTACTAGTTTATTCATTTGTTAATTTGGTCTGATATATTATTGAGTACTATATCTAAGTATTGAGGTAATATATATTTATATGCTGTGCCAGCTTCCGCATAAAATATATTATCTGGACTATTCGTAATAAATATTAACCACCATAAGTTAATATCTTTATATAGTTTGTAAGCTAATGTAGTCCAAGGCAATTTAGAGTTTACTACTATAGTGCCAAATAAATCTGAGTTTAATGAAGTAGGTACTATTACTTTATTTAAAATATTAAAAAATGCATAGCTATTATCTTCATCTTTAACAATTTTATACAACTTAAAAATTTGTTCATATCTTGTTTTATCAAAAGATGTAATTATAGGAATCTGATTAATGGAGGTTGTTGTACTCATATTATTGTTGACTCGCGCGTATTTTAGAACCTGTAAAGCCTTTAGCGACCATCATATTACTTACGTCAGATATTAAACTCTTAAATGTGATTGATACATTATACGCTTCAGGAATTGCTGTACTGACTATATCACCTGTAGGTAATGTAACAGGTAAATTACGTCTAGTACCTTTAAAATCTACAGTAAGACTTTCTATAAAACAATATGGAAAAAATTCTTGACCGGGAATTGTAAGAGTATACATTTTAGCTGGTGATACTCCAGAGAATGATGTTCGGTAGGGTTTATTTTGGAATGCTAATATCCAAAGAAGTTCATAGTTCTGCTGATAAGGCAGTTTATTATTCGATATACTACCAGTACCTCTTGTTACTGTATTAAAGAGAGGAAAAGTAACTGTAACTGATTTATTATCAGTATTATATTGAAAATATTTTGGCTTCTCTATAAACGTACCAGGCTGATTAATATTAATTGTATTAGAAAGTCTTTCTCCTGCGTTTTCTAGACCTTCTACAATTTCTTTAGCAAATCCTGGTCCTTGTGCTGCTTCTCCCCAAGAATTTGAAACAGCTTTACTATTATTATCAAAATAAGGTAATGCATACTCAAATTTTGTTACTTCAGTCTTATATATACCTATGTAAGACTGAAGATCTTCTAATAGTGCTATATCACTTTCACTTCCAGCTTTAAAAACATCTATAGATTTTATAAATTTTTCTGCTCCAGTCGATAAATTGTTTATTGCATTTGGTAATAATGTACTTATTTTTGTCGCAATATTATTAATTTTATCATAGGTCGCTGCATCCGGAGAAGCTCCCGCTGCTATTGTAGCACCCGCGCTAGTTACTATACCAGCTATACCAGCCGCCGCGTTAGTTGCTAGACCAGCTAGACCAGCCGTCGCGTTAGTTGCTACATTTTTAGTTGCATTTTCACCTGCGTTTAAATAATATAGTGCTGACGCCAATAAAGAATTGAGAGTTTGCTTTCTCTCAGTAAGGTATAATATAGGAACTTTTTTAAATTTATTAATCTGTGGAGATGCTGTCCACATAAAATCATTAATAACATCAATAACTCCAGGTCCACTTGGTATTAATATTTTTTCAGTAGTGCTTGTACCAAGGAGATCTGATTTAGTTTGAGAGTTTTCTATTTTAGCGTAATATGGTCCTGGCATAATTATATAGGCTGAAGGTTATGTGAATTATTAAAGCTGCTTCTTAAAAAAGTAGCTGCAGGTATTTCCTTAGTATCTTTACTGTTTGTTTGGTATGTGTTGTTAGAAGCAGAGCTTTCTTTATTTTTTGTTAATATAATTATACCGTCGCGTATTTGTTCAAGAATTGAAACTTGCTTACTGGCTACAAATAGTTGCTTTTCATTATTAATAGAGCTACTTTGTAATAACTCATTAACAGCTCCGCCATTTTTCATACCCAGTATTTCATCTTTATTATTAAATTTATAAACTTGATTATTTTTGATAATAAAGTCTTGCATCTCACCAGTCTCACCAGCTGGTAATATATTACCAGTTACAATTGCTTTACCTACACTACCAATATCTGACTCAGGTATGATAGATGAAGCAATTGTAGCAGCATACCGACCTACTTTATCACCTAAAAATCCACCAAGCAAAGCACCAAGTGGTCCCAATACTGCTGCACCTGGACCTGTTAATGTGCTAAGAGCCGCACCAAGAGCTGCTCCTGCAGAACCTCCTAATACTCCGCCTATACCTTGAAGTAGTCGATCTCCTGATTTTTTATATAATTCTTGGTCCGTTATTAAGTTTTCTGCTCTTTCTGCCTTATATTTTTCAATATCACCTTTTGCAAAAAATAGCTCTATAAGAGGTCCAACAATTGGTAGCTTACTGGATATCGACTTTATACCTTTACCGAGCACTTTTAAAAATTTTAATACTCCGCCACTTTTAGTAATAGAACCTCTTAAAGCTGAAAGACCAGTATCTACTACAGCTTTACCTACAGCCTTGACAGGCTTTACCACATACGTATTTACAGCCTGTTTACCTACATCAACGGCCTTGCTGCCAAAATTCCATGCTGAATTTAATATAGCGCGACCGGTTGATATAGCAGGTGCTACTGCTGTTTGAACTTTTGATATAACAGGCGCGGCATACTTCGCAATAGCACCTCCTACAGAACTAGCTTTATTCATAAAAGCAGATCCTGCACGAGTTGCAGCACTTTTTATACTAGCAAAAGTCTCACCTACACTAGTAATTAATGAACTAAAACGCTCTCCTATACTCTTACTAATTGATTTAAGAGTCGTTTTAATTCCTTGATAAATTTTACTAGAGGTTAATTTAGTTTTTAACTTACTTAAGTTAGTTTTAAGTTTACCGTATTGTTTTGATACAGCAGCAGCTACTCGTCCAGCTACTTTCATTGCGGCTTGAGCACCTGTTTTAATTCCTTGCCATACTCCTTGAGCTACAGACTCGAAGTTACCAGACAATACATCAGCTAACATCCAACCTAGTCCTAAATCTGTTAACAAATCCAGAAGACTTGTGCTTTTACCCTTTTCACCAGTAGACATAGCAGGTACCGCAATACTACCCTTTGTTACTTCTTTTATTTTAGATTCTTTTAGATTTGCTTGTAGCCGACCTGCTTCTGGTCCTTCAGCAAATTTACCAATTCCAAGCACCTTTCCTAATATTGTAAATACTCTCGTATAATATTGTGTTTCATTACTTGACGCGCTAGCAGGATATTGTTTATCTAATACTGTAGATAAAGATTTTGCTGGTATATCTAATGCTTTAGATAAGTTTTCTTTAGGAGTATTGACTCGATCTATTTTCGATTCTTTCTTATCTGATATACTAGTACTTTTTGTTTCTGTGTCTGGCTTAAGTGTGCTTTTTATTATTTTATCTAAAGCTTTATAGTTGCTATTTACTACTTTATCTAAAGCTTTATAGTTATTGTTAATTAAAGCTTCAGAATTTTTTTCTGCAGTATTGCTTAAGCTCTTTAAAATAGCATTAATAACATCAGTAGGACTTTTTTTATTATCATCGATAACATTAACAGTGCGATTAGCTGATTCTACCTGTGCACTATTTGACGCATTAACTAAAGCTGTCGCTGCTGAAATTACATCTGTTTCGTTATTACTCACAAATATATTTAATCATTAGTCAGAAAACTAGCATCTATTGTTAGTTCAATATTTTCATTGAAACAAAAATTCTTCTGATCTGCAATTTTATAGCTAGCAATATACTCAATTATATCATTATTAAGCTTAAGAGGTATGTTATCTAATATACTCTTTCTTTCACTTATATTATATTGATTTAAATCAATAAGTGTATCATCTATCTTAATGGTATCAACAAACTTTATCATTTCATAAGTCAGTAATGTAGTAATATAATCACTATCCTGTTTAGTTTCATTTTTTGTCTTTGCTATCTCTAACAAGCATTTATCAATAACCTGACTTTCAAAATCCAATGTAGGTATCTCAACAGTAACACTTATATTCTGATATGATAAAGTGTTTGGCTTATCTGTAGACATTACAGTATGAGCTGGTAATTCATTTAAATCATATTCTTTATTATCAATTTTAATAATTGGACCCACATTAGCTTTTCTCATTTGCACTAAAATATAATTTCTATCAGATAATTTAAAGGAAATAGGTTCAATTGAATTCTCTTTGATAATATTATTAAAGATACGATTTAATCGCACACTCCCTTCAAAACCATCCATCGCACATTTTATTATATCTTTGTGTTGTTTTACAGTTATAGATTTAAACTTACATACTTTACCTGTAGAGGGTATCTCAATTGCTGTAATATCATTATTATTAATATTCTGCAATTCTAAAACAAGGTCTTTTATGTTACTCATTTGATTAATTATGTTATTATTGCTGCGATTTCAACTCTTCATTCCTTTTTTCAATTTCTTTATTACGTATATTCACAATTATTTTTGTTTCAAGAGGTGACAAATTGTTATAAAAATCTATATCAGAACTTATATTAGTAAGATAACTATATATTAATTCATAACAATGTAATAAGCTAGTTGTATATATGGAGCTTAAAAAAGTAATTATTCCATTCGAAATTATATCTATTTTATGCTGCTTTATATCAAATTCTTTAACTTCATCTATTAAGATAAAATCTGTCAATATATTAGAGAGTTTAGCTACATATTTTTTTAGACTATAGAAAACTTTTGAGGGTAAGTATGTCATTACTAATTCTTTTTCTTTATCGCTTAAAAGTGTAAAATCAGTAAATTTATCGTTATATTTAATAGATTTAATAATATTATTGTATATATCATCAATGCTTGTAAAGTATAAAGTAGTAGGTAACCCAACTGTTAAAGATATATCATTAACATCTATTACTTCTACAAAATCCTCATAAATGTTATTAATTTTATCTAAAATAGTATTTAAGTTCAAATCTAATACTCTATCTTCTACTTGTAGATGCATATTTTCATCTACGAAAATCATTCTATAATATACAAGAAGATAAAATCTATCTAAGATATCTAAATTTTTAGGAATATTTAAATGTTCATTTATAAGCTCATTAAATCCTTCATAATCTTCATTTTCACAATACTTTACAAGTACTAAGTAAATTTTATTATCTAATTCTGGTACTCTAATTGTTGTACCGCTTGGTAGCACTACTTTAATACTAAAATTCATCATAATATTAAAAAAATTAAGTTAATGGGGATACTGGCTTACTTTTATATTTTGACGTAGGATTAGGCAAAGTAGATTTTATCGGTGCAGGAGTCAAACCATCTAAAAGGCCTGGTATAGATGGAGTGTCAAAAAACGACGGCTTATTATATGTAGCTGACGGGTTAGTGGGTATTCGATTGAGAAGTTGGCTACGAGTGGGTGTTGTGTTTGGTGTTGAAGCTACAGGGCTAGGTATAGGTGACTGGAAAGGACCTATCGGCATACCATCAAGAAGATTTGGTATAGCTGGTGCATCGAAGAAGCCTGGCGCTGTGCTAGGGTCACCTTTATATGTTGCAGCAGGGTTAGTGGGTATTCGATTGAGAAGTTGGCTACGTGTAGGCGTTGTGTTTGGTGTTAATTGCATTGGACCTACAAACTCTGACTCTTGTACTGCTTGCGGTTTAATTACTCTTGCAGCAGGTACCGGAAGTGATGTAGACCCTTGTGGTGATACTTCACTACCATAATAAAGTTCTACAGTATTATAATGAGAGAAAGCAAATGATACTATCTTATTACTTATTTCTGTAAAACTCATTTCTCCATAACTTACAGCATCTCCTGCTACATTAAAAGGTACAGCGTTAAAAAACACTATTTTCTTTCTAGGTTCAAGTTTAGCGTTTGCAGAATTAAACCGACTTGTAGAACTACTCGCATTTTTGTCTCTAGTATAAAGTGTTATAGTTATAGTGCATTTAATGTCTTCGTCTGCATTACCATCTTCTATTAAACCTTTATGCGAATTAGCTATAATCCACGGTTTAATAAAATAATCTATAATATCAATATTAGTCTCTAAAAACGTTATATCAAGTTTATTTCCTGAACCATAAGACGCTCTATCTCCTGATACATATCCCATTAAAAATCCTCCACTATTTCGTAGCTCTTCTGTTGATATACTATAGCTTTCAGTTGGAAACCCAATTGCTTGTGCTAATAAATACCCATTATTTCCAGAACTATCTGTTTGATCTTTTATAAGACTCTCTTCTATCTTCCAATCTCTCGCTTCACGTCTTTCATATTGTGAAAAAACGGTATTTATACGTTTTCCAAGAGTAGCAGTATCGTTACCATCACGAGTTGCAAAATCTATAGTCCATAGAGATTTTAAAGGAAGATCATTCTTCCAATTCTTATGTAAACTGAGTCTTGTTTTAATAGGTGAATTAGCCACCTAAATATTTAAGAGACTAACTACTTTTATAGAGTTTTTTCGTAAAAGTGGTAGGATAATGTAACTTGAACATCTACAGTAGCGCCTGTACCACCTGATATATTGTAATCTATATCAGTAATATTTTTTAACTGTACTCCTATGAGTTTGTATTCAGATATAACACTTAACTGTTTATTAACCTGACCTAAGACAATATAAGAATTATCATCAGGAGTACCATAAGCACCAGTAGATGTTGTATCGTCAAATAACTTGCGTGAAGCTTCTTCAAAGAAATTACGTAGTTCACTGTTTTGATCTAAGAAGAAAGTAATATTATATGCTTCAGATCCAGGATATGTTGCTGTACCTGCAGAATTAAGATTTAACCCCATGTATGGTACAGCAATATTAGTAATATTACGACCAGGTAATTTAGCCGTCTTAGCGTATACAAGCTGATCTTCAGATAAAGGCGGCATTCCGTCTAGTTTAAAATCGAGTACTCTAAAAAGAAAGTCTCTTGAGAAGTCTTTAGTTGCAGCAACTCTGTAAAAGTTTTGTATATTTTGATTAACGCTAGCCATATTATTATTTATATCTGTATACGTAATATTTATTATTTTTTTTGCTAAATCTTAAGTAACAGTCTTAGTATATAAAAAAACTAAATTACCACAATCATATATCTTACGATATCCTTCCTCATACATAATTTCTGTTTCTGTTTTAATATTGTCGAATGCTTGAAAGTGTTTTAATTTATGTTTTTGAAAATTGAGTCTACTAAGTAGATTTATAGTATCTTTTGTATAAAAAAAGTTAGGTTTAGATGTTCTTATTAATTTAAATCCATTTTTTAAATATGATTTACCATCTGAATATCTTAAATCGCAGTAAGATATAATATCTTCATTTATTTGACTAATACAATGTTTAAATAACTTACTAAATCCTCCAACTACACTAGTATTTAGTTTACAACAATATCTGACTAGTTCCACTTGATTATTTGCATTTATTTTCCTATGTGAAAAAGACATAGCTGCGTAAATTTCATTATCTATTTTTAGTCCATAATCTAAAAAACTTTGACAGTTACCTTGTATGTGGTTTTGTATATAAAATTGCTTTTTTTCATCTTTTGTAAGTTTTACAAGGCTACATTTTCTTGCGTATTTTCTGTTTTCTAATTTATTTAATTTAGCTAAAATAATTGATTTCACGATGTCTTTCTTTAAAATCCATTCATTCTCAAATACGGTAATTAAATTGATGTTATTAGTTTGACATATTTGATTTTTAATTGAATGTTTTTGACGACCTGATGTTTCATGATGACTATTACAAGGATAAGTAGTACCATATGAATGCCAAAGAACACCATTATATTCAATACCTACTGCTTTATCAGGTATAAATAAATCGATTTCAATACCATTAACTTTTGCATTTTTTATAGTATTAATATTGTATTGTTGTAAAAATTCATTAATTTCATCTTCAGCCCGACTTCTGTTTTTGCCATACCCGGTGCAATTGTTACAACAAATTTCCTGCCATAACCCGCAAATAAATAATTGTTGTTTTACACTGTTACATTTTTTGCATTTAATATCTATCACACGTTGCTTATTAATATTGCTAATATCTGTTAAAATGATAAAGTTTTTTGTTACTTCTTTTTTTATCTGCTCTATCTCATAACTATGTTTATTTTCTTTAGAACTAAACTTACTATATCCTAATGTACTATTAATATAATTACAAAATCCTTTATCATATGATATTTGTCGCTGATCTATATTATTTTTTAAACAATAAAATCTTTCACCCCACTGTGCATCTATTGGTAGAAAGTCTGTCCAATATCTAACACTACATAATAGATCTATATTTTTTTCTATATCCCAAGCTTTAATATTAGTTTTAAATTTAACAATTTGCTGTGTAACAGCATCTTTAGATATAATATTAAAAGTGTGTGTTTCATAGCACTTATTAAAGTGGTTTTTAATATCAGAATATCGTTGCTTTATTGAAGATGTGTTAACTATTCTATTTTTATACATCATTGTTTTACTTTGACTGTACTTTTGAGCGTTTGGTGACCACTTTAAGTATTCACTAGTCATTTCACAAACACATCGATTAGTTATATTATTTCGTATACAGTAAATTCGCTCAGACGCACTTGCAGTACTTGGTAAAAACTCTGTAGCTTTACATATATTAGTTTTTAAACTGATATTATCTTTAGCATTATATTTAGTTGTTGAGATTGTACCTACAGATGAATATATTTTGTGTATATTATCTAAGATATGAGTCCTCAATAGTGTGTTCATATAAACATTTAATACTCTAAGTTAAAAAAAGCGCGGATTTAATTTAAATTAAATCCGCGCTATAGTTAACTTAATTAATTACTACCTACAAGCTCTTCAAACTTAGTATCTGTTCTTGTAGCATAGAAGTTAACCTGTATAAACTCTACTGTTCTAACAGGTTTCAAGTAAATATC
>Ga0304730_1000234_pt1 | contig 49478 bp, 44 predicted proteins | sample M_130628_MF_Meta_FD_190474 | JGI IMG/M metagenome (GOLD analysis project Ga0304730, IMG submission 190474) | Freshwater microbial communities from Lake Montjoie, Canada to study carbon cycling - M_130628_MF_MetaG (v2) (version 2) | ecosystem: Environmental > Aquatic > Freshwater > Lake | place...
ATTTAGAATATCCTGTATCTCGTACATTTTTCGCTATAAAAATTGGGCGCATATTATCTGGACCAAATGGTTCCATTTGCGCAATGATTTGGAAAAACTGTAAACTAATTTGATCTAATGGAAGTTGGGCATTGATGGAGATTTCTGGCACCATTTGATCTGGGGTGATTCTTTCTGCTACTGCTTTTTCAAATGCTTCTTTAAAAGCTTCTAATTGATCAATATTCATGGTCATACCTGCTGCAGCAAAATGTCCACCATATCCTAATAAGTTTTCTCTGCAAGCATGTAAAGCCTCATATAAATTAAAACCCTGCACACTTCTTGCACTGCCCGAAACGATATCGCCATTTTGGGTAAGTACAATGGTCGGTTTATAATGTCTTTCGATCAAACGACTCGCCACAATACCCACTACACCTTTATGCCAATGGGGTTGAAACACCACAGTCGATTTTTTAGTCAAATGTGTAGGATCGTTTTCGATCTCTGCGAATGCTTCTTCAGAAATGCTACTATCTGCTTCTCTTCGGTCTAAATTATCTTGTTGTAAAAGTGAAGCCACATCTAAAGCACCTTGGTATTCCTTTTCAATAAAAAGTTGTACCGCTTTTTTTGCATCATCCATTCTGCCTGCTGCATTGATTCTTGGAGCAACCGCAAACACTAAATTGCTAATTCTTATTGGGCGATTTTGTTTTGCTAATTCTAATAAAGCGAGTATACCATGACTTGGATTTTCATTCACTTTTTCTAATCCAAAAAACGCCATGGTCCTGTTTTCATCTGTAAGCGGAACGATATCTGCAGCAATAGCTGTTGCGACAAGGTCTAAGTATTGCAAGTAGCTTGAATCGGGTAAATTATAGGCTTGCGCCAATGCTGAAATCAATTTAAAGACCACACCACATCCACATAATTCTTTGTAGGGGTATTCGCAATCAATTTGCTTGGCATTTAATATAGCCACAGCGGGGGGCAAAATTGGATCGGGTAGATGGTGATCACAAATGATAAAATCAATTCCTAGCTCTTTTGCATAGCTGATTAAATCTGTTGACTTAATGCCGCAATCCACCGATATGATTAAACTGATTCCTGTCGCTTTTGCATGATCAATACCCATTTTTGACACGCCATATCCTTCTCTATAACGGTGTGGGATATAAAAATCAATCGTCGGGTGGATGTCTTTTAAAAATTGGTAAAATGTCGCAACAGAAGTGGTACCATCTACATCGTAATCTCCAAAGACCATAATAGATTCATTTTCATCAAAGGCTTTGGTGATTCTTTTGACAGCTTTATCCATGTCTTTCATTAGCCAAGGATCATGTAAGTCGTTTAAAGAAGGTCTAAAAAATTGCTTTGCTTTATCAAAATCCTCAATGCCTCTTTGTACCAATAATTCACATAAAATGGGATGTATCTTAAGTGCTGTTTGAAGCCCAGCCACTTTAGCCGAATCGGCCTCCAATATATTCCAGCGTTTTTCCATTAATATTTTCTGTCAGTTGTGTAGCGGACTAATTCTTCTAGCGCATCTCTAGTCATGGATGGAGGGAAACTATTTAAAACAACCAAGGCTTTGTCTCTGTATTCAATCATTTTATTATGTGCGTATTCAATTCCACCTAATTCCTTCACATGGTCAATGACGAATTTGACTTTACGCTTATCATTGTTATTATTTTTAACAATATAGATAATCTCTTTTTTTAATGTTGGACTGCATTTTTGTAAAATGTGAATTAAAGGAAGGGTTAATTTTTTCTCTTTGATATCATTGCCTGTTGGCTTGCCAATGATTTCGTCTCCATAGTCAAACAAGTCGTCTTTAATTTGAAAGGCCATTCCTACATATTCCCCAAAATCTTTCATCTTCTGAATTTGTTCGGGATCTTTTGTGACAGAGGAGGCCCCTGCAGCGCAACTTGATGCAAGCAGACTAGCAGTTTTTCCATAAATGATGTCATAATAAACAGACTCGTCGAAATTTAAATTTCTAGTTTTCTCCATTTGCAATAACTCGCCCTCACTCATTTTTTTGACAGCATCAGAGAGGATGGTTAATATTTCAAAATCTTTATTTTCTAAGGAAAGCAATAACCCTTTTGACAATAAATAATCGCCCACTAAAACAGCAATCTTATTTTTCCATAAAGCATTGATTGAAAAAAAGCCCCTTCTTTCCAAGGCATCATCCACTACATCGTCATGCACTAAGGTTGCCGTATGAAGTAGTTCCACTAATGATGCAGTACGATAACTGGCATCATTGATTTCCCCATTGAGCTTAGCAGAGAGCAAAACAAACATAGGCCTCATTTGCTTTCCCTTTCTCTTGACAATATATTGCATGATTCGGTCTAGCAAGGCAACCCTACTTTTTACTGCATCTTTGAAATGTATTTCAAAGCGTTCTAATTCCTTTCCAATGACTTTTTTTGCTAATTCCATTTACGGATGTAATTTAACTTGTATTTAGGGAAGGAATGTGTTTTTTTTCGCTTAATTAAGCAAGCATATTAAAATGCAGCGCACCAAAATTTTGTAAGGAGGATAGCTTTAGATCTGCTGCTGCCCAATGCTCCTGTTTAAGTGCATCTGCTGCTGGTACCACCACACAGGTCATCCTTGCAGCCTTTGCTGCCAACATGCCATAAAATGAATCTTCAAAACAAATACAGGCAAGTGGTGAGATGTGCAAAGCAGTGGCGCAGTCTATATAAACTTGCGGATGTGGTTTCGCATAAGGTAAGTTTTGCGCAGAACAACTTGCATGAATTAGGCTACGAATTCCTAACTTATCTTTTACCCACTCAATTAAGGCAGTAGGAGAGGATGTGGCAAGTCCAATTTTAAATTCTTTTTCTAAAAAAAACTGAAAAATATGTTCTACCCCTGGCATTAAGGTTGCTTCTTTGTCGATATACACCATAGCTTGATCAACAACTCTTTGCTCGGCTCTAGCATATTCTGTAGATGGAATTTTATACTCGTTCAACCAATGTGCTACAAATTCTTTTGATCTTAGTCCAGTGGTGATCGCATATTGCGCTTCTGTTAAACTGATGCCGTATTGTCTAAAGATTTCAGCGGCAGCTTTATTCCAAAGTGGCTCACTATTGATTAACAATCCATCAATATCAAATATGACAGCAGTCTTTTTCATTGTTTAAAGATACAATTTGTTGCTTAAACAGGGAAGTCTATTATAATTTTATGTAGTATATTGCGAATCAAATCAGTAGATTAAACATGCGTTTATTAGATTATTTAAAGCAAATCAGAATTTTTCGTTCCATCATTTATGGGATCGTAGGATTGTTTACCTATCCAGGCCTTGCTTTGTTTAATGAAATGAAGATTGAGGGCACGGAGCATCTAGAAGACTTGCCCAAGCAGAATGTACTTTTTGTGAGCAACCATCAAACTTATTTTGCGGACGTCATTACTTTTGTGCATATTTTTTGTGCTGTAAAATGGCGAAAATTTAATCGTTTAGGCATCCCTTATTATTTGTTGAATCCATTTACCAATGTTTATTTTATTGCAGCCGAAGAAACAATGAATGACAACTGGATTTCAAAATTATTTAAACTAGGTGGTGCATTGACTGTGAAAAGAACTTGGAGAGCAGAAGGAAAAGATGTAGAAAGACAAAGAGATGTGGTAGACACACAAAAAATTGACAAAGCATTAGCAAAAAGCTGGGTGATTACTTTTCCGCAAGGAACAACAAAACCTTTTGCACCTGGTAGAAAAGGGACTGCACATATCATTAAGAACAATCATCCAATTGTGATTCCAGTTGTGATCAATGGATTTTGGCGTGCGTTTACAAAAAAAGGACTTACTTATAAAAAAGTAGGTACGCCGCTGACCATAAGATTCAAAGCGCCTTTAGTGATTGATTATACAGGTTCTGTGGAACAAATTTTAGACCAAGTAATGGATGCTATTGAGCAAAGTAAAGATTACATGCTTAAAGGTAAGCACCATGACATGAAAGTGATTTAGTAATCAATTGTAACTAGATCAAAAGCGTTATTCGCCTTCTTCTTTTATAAACAATGCTTTTAACTCAGTGGCATCATCAGGCTTCATCTTTCCCGCAAGGATCAAACGCAATTGTCTTCTTCTTAATGCGCTTGCAAAATATTTTTTTTCTTCTTCGGTTTCTGCAATAATAGCTGGTACTTTTTTTGGTTGCTTTTGTGCATCTAAGGCGACAAATGTAAAATAGGCTTCATTGCTTAATACCCTGGTTTGCTCAATCGTATTTTGATTCCAAACCTTTAAGTGTATTTCCATCGATGTGGTAAATGCTCTTGTCACTTTAGCTTCGATACAAATGACGTTACCTAATTTGATAGGCGTTTTAAAACTAATATTGTCCACCGATGCTGTCATGGCACCTGAATTACAATGTTTAGCAGCAGAAAGATAGGCAGCGATATCCATCCAATACATGAGTCTTCCTCCCATTAAATCTCCGTAGGTATTGGTGTCATTGGGTAAAACCAATTCGTTCATTGTCGTGTAAGAGGCTGATGCTGTTTTTGCTTCCATAATTTCATTGATTTTAAAATCCATTACGAAGGTACAACTATCCTATATACTAGTTCGCTAGATCGTACAAGATTCCAAATTGCGTAAATAGGCGGGGTCTACATCTGCTCCAATGCCTGGCTGTTCGCCAATACTTAAATGCATCCCATTGAATTGAACACCTCCTATGACAGGATCTATTGTATGTCCAATTAAACAGGTGTCCATATCATAAAAATGGACATTGTCCATAGCCATGGCAAAATGCATTTTAGCACTTAATGCCACCCTGCTTTCGAGCATACCTCCCATCATACATGGTATTTGATTTGCTTTTGCTAGGTCATGAATTTTAATTGCTTCCTGTATACCACCACTTTTGGAGAATTTAATATTGATGGAATGACAAGCTTTACCTGCAATTAATTTTCGGGCATCATGATGGGTAAAAACAGATTCATCCGCCATAATTTTCACTGGAGATTGCGCGCAAAGTGCAGGCAAGTAGTCATCATAATATTTATGCATTGGTTGTTCGCAGAATTCAATTGCATAAGGTGCTAATTGCGTGAGCACTTCCAATGCAGCCTCTTTGGCCCATCCTTGATTGGCATCAATTCTTATTTTTATGTCTGGTCCAATAGCTGTTCTAATTTGTCGAATGCGCTCCACATCTTCCTTAGGGGCTTTCCCTAATTTTACTTTAATCATTCGAACACCTTTCTCTACAAATTCAATGGCCTGTGCTGCCATGTCTTCTGGCGTTCCAATGCCGATGGTCAAATCGGATTCAATCGGTTTTTGATGTCCTCCTAAAAATTGGTACAGGGGTTGATTGGCTGCTTTCGCTGCAATATCATATAAGGCTAAATCAAAAGCACTCTTGGCCGTATTGTTACCAGCAATAACAAGGTCTAGTTCTTTCATTCTTTGTGGAATATCCAATGGGTCTTTGCCTTTCCAAAACTGTGCAAAATCTTTTGCATTGTTGTAGCAGCTTAATTGTGTTTCGCCCACAATCATTGGGAAGGCCGAACATTCTCCAATGCCAATGATGCCTTGGTCTGTTTTAATTTGAATCAACACATTTTGTGCATACTCCATTGTCCCTGTAGCAATCGTGAAAGGGATCATGGGAATTTTAAATTGGTAAATGGTCGTTTCTATAATTTTCATAAGGGTATAAATATACCTATTTTGAACAATTTCCATCAACTGATTGTTATAATAAAAATCAATTGATATGGAAGGTTTAAAGCAAAAGAAAGTATTATTATTGGGCGCAACAGGCGGCATTGGCGCGCAATTAGCTAGTTTATTACATGGGAGTGGCGCACAACTTTGGTTGGCAGGCAGAGATGCTAATAAATTGAATCAATTAGCCTCAGATTTGAGTTTGGGCGCAGATCGATTTTTCCAAGTTGATTTAGCGGACACCAATGCAGTACATCAGTTCACGAACCAATTAAGAACACTGGATTTTGCATTTGATATTTTTGTCAATGCAGCAGGGATAGGTATCATCAAATCATTTGATAAATTAACGACTGCAGAAATGCAAACTTCTTTTCAAGTGAATACCTTGAGTAGTTTTGAAACCATTCAAGCAATCTTGCCTAAAATGATGGAGCTTAAAAAAGGGTTGATTATTAATATTCCAGGTATTTTAGGAAAAGTGCCCATGGCGGGTGCTGCAGCTTATTGTGCAAGTAAATATGCATTGGTCGGCATGATGCATTCTTTAAGAGAAGAATTAAAACGTACAGAAATTAGAATCACACAATTGTATTTAGGCGGAGTGGATTCTCCATTCTGGGATACCATAGATTTAAGAGTACAAAGAGATAAGATGGTGGTGGCCGAAGAAGCTGCTAGGGCCATCTGGTTTTTATGTCAGCAACCAAGTTCTGGTGTAGTAAGTGAAATGGTTTTGCAACCCTTCAATCATCAAGCGATTTAAACTTTGAAAACTAGCAAATAGTCCCGATATTTGCTATACGAATGAACGTTAGCATGAACCTATCTTTAAATAATACAGAAAACGCTTTTGCGTACAAGTCCAATACAGATTTAAATAAAGCAAAATGGCTTTTTACTGTCATACAAAATCCTTGGATTGTATCCTTAGGCACTCGTTTGACGCCCATGTTAATGAAGTCTGGATTGCCTGTGAACGGACTTATTCGTAGTACTATTTTCAATCAATTTGTGGGTGGAGAAACTTTAGCTGAATCTGCAAGAGTGACCAAAATGCTGGGATCCTATGGCGTGCAAGTGATTCTAGATTATGGGGTAGAAGCAAAGGAAGGGGATGCAAGTTTTGACGCAGTGACTGCACAATTTATTGCAGCGATTGAATTTGCAGCAACACAAGATAATGTGCCTTTTGTAAGTGTTAAATTAACTGGATTATCAAGTATGCATTTATTGGAGCGTTTAAATGAAGCACCAAGATTAAGAAGCGGCATTCATGATAGCGAATCAGATGATGCTGCTTGGAATAAGCTGAAAGAAAGAATGTATGCCATTTGTGATGTAGCGGCAACACATGGTATTGGTATTTTAATTGATGCCGAAGAAACTTGGATCCAAGACCCCATTGATCGCTTGGCGATTGAATTAATGGGCGTGTACAACAAAGAAAAAGTAATTGTTTATAACACTTATCAATTATACAGATCGGATCGTTTAAGATTCTTAGAATTATCGCATAAAATTGCAGCCGAAGGTCATTTTATCTTAGGGGCTAAATTGGTACGTGGCGCTTATATGGAAAAAGAAAGAGCAAGAGCGGAAGCGATGGGCTATCCATCACCCATTCAAACAGATAAGTCAGCTACGGATGCAGATTTTGATGCAGCGGTTGTATTTTGTTTAGCACATCTAGACCAGATTGGTTTAATCTTAGCATCACATAATGAGGCGAGCAATTTGAAATGTGCTCAAATGATGCAGGATAAAGGCTTGCCAAATAACCATCCGCATATTCACTTTTCTCAACTCTATGGCATGAGTGATCATATTAGTTTTAATATGGCATTGGAAGGCTATAAAGTGAGCAAATACTTACCTTTTGGGCCATTGCATGATGTTGTACCATATCTAATGCGTAGGGCACAGGAAAATTCAAGCGTGAACGGCCAAACCAATCGAGAATTGCTATTGATCAGGCAGGAAATTGCCAGAAGAAAAGCAAAATAATCTACTATTTTACGCCCCAAGTTGTAAATTGCAGCATGCAACAATATTTACAATTAGTCCAACATATTATTGATCATGGGACCGAAAAAACAGATCGTACCGGCACGGGTACTAAAAGCTGTTTTGGCTACCAAATGCGTTTTAATTTAGCCGAAGGTTTTCCATTAGTGACGACAAAAAAATTACATTTAAAAAGCATCATCCATGAATTGCTTTGGTTTTTAAAGGGCGATACGAATATTCAATATTTGAAAGAGCATGGTGTGCGTATTTGGGATGAGTGGGCGGATGCAAATGGTGATTTAGGTCCAGTATACGGAAAGCAGTGGAGAAGTTGGGAAGCTCCAAATGGTGTTGTGATTGATCAGATTACAGAATTGATTGAGCAAATTAAAAAAACACCAGATAGCAGAAGATTAATTGTAAGTGCTTGGAATGTAGGAGACTTATCTAAAATGGCTTTGATGCCTTGTCATAATATGTTTCAGTTTTATGTAGCAGATGGCAAATTAAGTTGTCAGCTTTATCAAAGAAGTGCGGATGTGTTTTTGGGTGTTCCTTTTAATATCGCTTCTTATGCTTTATTGACCATGATGGTTGCACAGGTATGTGATTTACAATACGGTGATTTTGTGCATAGCTTCGGTGATGTACATTTATACAATAACCATATGGAGCAAGCAAATTTGCAATTAAGCAGAAAGCCTTTTTCACTTCCGACTATGAAAATCAATCCAGCTGTAAAAGATATTTTTGCTTTCCAGTACGAAGATTTTACTTTAGAAAATTACGAATGTCATCCAGGTATCAAAGCCCCGGTGGCCGTTTAATCAATTCATTATGAAAGTATCCTTAGTTGTAGCAGCATCCGATAACCATATGATTGGCAAAGACAATCAATTGCTTTGGCATCTACCTAAGGACATGAAATTTTTTAAAGACACCACATGGGCCATGCCTGTGATTATGGGAAGAAAAACTTTTGAATCATTGGGGCAGCGTGTTTTACCAGGGAGATTGAATATTATTTTAACCAAACAAACTGGGCTATCCTATGATCAAACAGAGGTCGTTGGTTCGATTGCAGAAGCCATTGCACTTGCTGAACGCGAACAGTATGCCGAAGTGTTTATCATTGGTGGTGGTCAAATTTATCAAGAGGCCATCTCGATTGCAGATACTATTTATATGACCAGGGTACACACACAAATTGAGGGAGATACTTTGTTCCCTGTGATGGACGACCAATGGACTTTGGAGTATAGTTATCCAAATGCAGCAGATGCAAAACATGCGTATGCATTTGACTTTGAATGTTGGAAAAGAAAATGAAGTACAACACTTTTACCTTAATTAATAAATATATTAGTTATTTATGGAAAGCCTCTAATGGTCAGGGACACGGGGTGCATTCTCCATTTGTTTATGCCTTCATTAAAAATGTATTAAACACCAAATCAACAGGAGCAAGTATTGATGCCATTGAATTGTATCGTCAACAATTATTGAACAATCAAAAAGAAATTACCATTCTTGATTTGGGGGCAGGTGCCAATTGGAAGGGAAATAAATCAAGAACCATTGCTCAAATTGCTAAAGGGGCCTTAAAACCAAAAAAGTATAGTGCGCTCTTAAGCCGCATTGTTGCTTATTTTCAGCCCCATCAGGTATTAGAAATGGGTACTTCCTTAGGTATTACTACTTGTTATTTGGCACAGGGAGTACCTAATGCTTTCGTGGTGACCATGGAAGGCGCGCCTACAGTGGCTCAGGAAGCCTTGACTACTTTTAAAAATTTAGGGTATCAAAATATACAATTAATAGAAGGCAATTTTGATCAAACCTTGCCTAATTATTTACATAGTATTTCAACCATTGGTATTGCTTATGTGGATGGCAATCATAGATACAAGCCCACTATGCAATATTTTAATTTGCTTTTGACTAAATCTGACGAGCATTCTATTTTTATTTTTGATGATATTCATTGGAGTAGTGAAATGGAAAAAGCTTGGGCCGAAATTAAAGCAGATACTAGAATTTCACTGACCATTGATTTATTTTATATTGGTATTGTCTTTCTTAAAAAAGGAAATAAAGAAAAAGAAAACTTTATAATTAAATTCTAATCATTGCTACCTCCATCATTCATAGCATCCTTAGCAGGTCTTCCTGGATTTGACAAAACGGCTTTTGTTAAGACACATCAAGCACCTGCAGATTTTACTGCGGTACGTTTGAATCAATTTAAACCATTCGATCTTGCAGCCCATCCCTTTATGCATGCAATGACGCCAGTGGATTGGTGTCAACAAGGATTTTATTTAACTGGTCGGCCAAGTTTTGTGTTGGATCCTTTATGGCATGCAGGTGCTTATTATGTGCAAGAAGCAAGCAGTATGTTTTTACATACCATCATTCGTCAATTAGCAGATGTAGAAAAATATTATAAAGTTTTAGACCTCTGTGCCGCACCTGGCGGCAAAACAACTTTGTTGGCCAATTATTTTAAAAATGGGTTGGTGGTAGCCAATGAAACCATTAAATCAAGAAACGCGATCCTAGAAGAAAACTGTATTCGTTGGGGGAGTGATCATATTGTAGTCACACAAAATGATCCAAGTCATTTTAAAGCCCTTCCTAATTTTTTTGATTTCATCATTGCAGATGCGCCTTGCAGTGGCAGCGGCATGTTCAGAAAAGATCCGCAGGCCATCCAAGAATGGAGCGAAGAAAATGTGTTGCATTGCAGTCAACGACAATCAAGAATTATTGAAGAAAGTATTACCGCATTGCAAGAAGGTGGATATTATATTTATTCCACCTGTTCTTATTCTTTTGAAGAGGATGAAAAGATCATGGATGAGATTGCTGCGATGGAGGGGATGACATCTGTATCCATTCAATTGCCTTCGTCTTCTCAAATCGTATCCACCTATAGTCCCATACATCAAGCGCAGGGTTTTAGGTTCTATCCAGATAAAATAAAAGGGGAAGGATTTTTTATTGCTGTTTTTCAAAAACAAAAAGCAGCTTATACGAGTTCCTTTTCTACGCCCTTTCAATTTATGGTATTGCCAAAAAAGACGCTTGCGAGTTTAACTGCCATGTATGTCTTGCCAGAACAGTTTATATGCATTCAATATCAAGAAGATTTGATTGCATTGCCAGCACATTGTTATTCGGACTTGCAAACTATTCGGGCACATTTATATGTCAAAAAAATAGGCATGCGCATAGGGGTGCTTAAAGGATCAGACCTGGTCCCGGCGCACGACTTAGCGATGAGTCAATGGAAGACAATGCCCTATGAAAATATCGAAGTGGCGCTTCCGGATGCCCTGCAATTTCTGAGAAGAGCCGATTTTCAGTTGAACGGCGCCAAGGGCTGGCATAGCATTAGTTATATGAATTGCCGCCTAGGATGGGTTAAAATACTACCCAATCGATTAAATAATTATTATCCAAATACTTGGAGAATATTGAATTACTGATATTTATAAATTATATATTAATTTAATAAGTAATTTTATATCTTTTTTTGCATTTAGATTTTGTAAATTTGTCCTCCTTGAAGAAGCTCATTTTATACCTGATTCTAGCTTTTGGTCTATTTAGCCAAATGGATGCCACCGGTGCAAAAGGTAAAACTTTGGCTAAAAAGGCACAGACCGTTAAAAAGGCCATCCAAAAAAAGCCAGCTAGCAAATCTTCGAAATCAAAAAAAACTTCCAAAAAGAAATCTAGCAAGTACTCGAAATCAAAAAAGAAAAGTGCTAAATCAAAAAAATCGGTAGCTAAAGTAGCACCTGTTATCAGAACTGCTCAATGGCAAATGATTGTACAAAATAAGGAGCAATCAAGGATTAAAGATAGTGTCCAGAAAACGAATTTGGTACAAGTTAGTACGGTTGCAAATGAAGGTTATTTTGCTAGCTTATTCTCCAGTCAAAAAAAAGCAGCCACTTTTCAAACTTTAAATGGAACCGCTGCAGTATTTAAAAGCATGAGTGGTTGGCAGGATAATAAATTTTATATTTTAACCAATGAATTGCCGGTGGGCACCATTGTTAGAATTACAACTGCTGATTTTAAAAGTATTTGCGCTAAAGTAATCAATGCATTACCTGAAATGGGCAATGCCATTCAGTATCGATTAAATGATGCAGCTGCTGCCATTTTGGGTGTCACCAATAAGACCTTTCAAGTGTCTGTAACGTATTAGTCATTTTTCAATAATCCATATGAAATTAAAATGTGTTTGTAGTTTGTTTTTTTTAACAACTACATTATTCAGTTGCGCTCAAAACAACCAATCCAACCAAACCAATCCAAAGATTGAATTAACCATCAACACAAGTGCATTTAGTAAAGCAATTGCTCAACCAGATGCGCAAATTTTAGATGTACGAACTGCTGGCGAATACCAGTCTGGGCATATTGCGAATGCATTACAAGCGAATTGGTTAGATCCTAGGGAATTTAAAAACAGAACACAATATTTAGATAAGACTAAAACAATTTATGTCTATTGCCAATCTGGAGGAAGAAGTGCTTCTGCGCAAACCGCTTTAATACAAGCTGGTTTTACTGTTGTGAATTTAGAAGGAGGCATTAGCAATTGGCGAATGCAAGAAATGCCGGTTGAAGGCGCGGGCGATAGGGCGCAAATGCGTATAGTAGATTTTGAAAAACTGATAAAGTCCAATGAATATGTCTTAGTAGAAATTGGTGCCTTATGGTGTCCTCCTTGTAGAAAAATGCAACCTGTTGTGGATGGCTTAAAACAAGCACCCCCTAAGCCATTTTATTTTTTAGCAGTAGATGGTGGTCAAGACATGGATGTAATGAAGTCGGTGAAGGCAGACGATCTTCCCACTTTTATTTTGTATAAAAATGGTGTAGAAGTTTGGAGAAAAGTGGGTGTTACCCCAAAAGAAGATTTTATAAAAGCCTTCAATTAACTTTCTAAGTCAATTTTTTTATAGCCTCTAAGAAAATCTGTAATAGGCATTCTTTTTTTGCCTTCCCATTGAATATCGTTCAACTGAATGTACCCATCGCTGCATGCAAACCTTGCATAAGTCTTGCCGTCGGTGACAAAGCTGCCTATTGGTTCTTTTGGATTTTCATGCATCATGGAAGTACTGAATAATTTAACAAGTTTGCCATCCACTTTTGTGATAGCGCCAGGGAAGGGTGCAAGTCCTCTGATTAAATTATGAATTTGTATAACAGGTAGCTGCCAATCGATTTGACAATCTTTTGTAAATATTTTTGGTGCGTGGAAATTAGCGAGCACTTCTTCTTGGGGCTTGGCTTGAATAGCATCAGCAATCAATCCCTTTAAAGTTGTCACAAGTGTTTGCGCGCCTACTTCCATCATGATATCATGTAATTCACCCGCGGTCATATTTGGGCTAATGGGGATGCGTTCTTGTAATAAAATATCTCCTGTATCAATGGCATGTTGTAATCTAAAAGTGGTCACACCCGTTTCTTGTTCACCATTGATGATGGCCCAATTGATTGGTGCAGCACCACGGTATTTTGGTAGTAAAGAGCCATGCACATTGAGTGTCCCCATTGGCGGAAAAGACCAAATAGATTCTGGTAACATTCTAAATGCCACTACTATTTGAATATCTGGTTGCCATGCTTGAATCTGTGCAAAAAATTCGGGTGATTTTAATTTTTCTGGCTGTGCAATTGGTAACTGATGTTCTAGTGCAAATTGTTTTACTGCACTTTGTTGTAATTGCATACCTCTTCCTGCCGGTTTATCTGGTGCGGTGACAACACCCACCACATTCATCTTAGCATCTAACAGGGCTTTTAAGGACGCGACAGCAAAAGCAGGCGTTCCCATAAAGACTATTTTTGGACTGGCATTCATCTTGCAAAGTTAACTAGAATTTACTACTTTTGCCCTTTGCACCCTAAGTGCTTTATTTAAAAAAAATCAATATGCAACAAGTAAAAAATGGGGATACCATTCAAGTGCATTACCACGGTAAATTAACGTCTGGTGAAACATTTGACTCTTCTGAAGGAAGAGCCCCGCTAGAGTTCGAAGTTGGATCTGGCATGGTAATTCCTGGTTTTGATAATGGCGTTTTAGAAATGACAGTTGGTCAAAAGAAAACAATTCATATTCCATTTATGGAGGCATATGGCCCTAAACAACCAGAAATGATTGTTGAATTTCCAAAAACTCAGTTCCCTGCCGATTTAAATCCTGAAATTGGAATGGCTTTAACAATGAATAATGGTCAAGGTCAACAATTTCAAGTTACAGTAGTAGAAGTGAAAGAGGAAGTGGTGGTATTAGATGCAAACCATAGTCTTGCTGGTCAAGATTTAACCTTTGATCTTGAATTAGTTGCTATTACACCAAAGTCTACCATCATCATGCCTTAATAATAGGTTAAAGATGTTTTAAAAAAGGCATTCCATTGATTTGGGATGCCTTTTTTAATACCTTCACACAGCAAAATATAATCTATGGAATGGAATGGTTTTGGAGTGGCGGAAAGATTGATGCGCTATGTGCAAATCGATACACAAAGTGATCCCAATAGTGTCTCTTTTCCTTCGACCGAAAAGCAAAAGGATTTATCTACATTATTGCATCAAGAATTACTAGAAATAGGTTTAGTGGATGCCACGATGGATACCAATGGGTATGTCATGGCTACGATTCCTGCAACCATTGATCAGGAAAAATTAGATGCATTAAAATTGCCCGTGATTTGTTTTTGTGCACATGTGGACACCGCACCCGATTGCAGTGGTTCAAATGTTAAACCAATTTTGCACAAACAATATAATGGTACTCCAATTATTCTTCCGGATGATCCAACTCAAATCATTACGGTAGAAAAATATCCTTACTTAAAAAATTTCATAGGAAAAGAAATCATCACAGCAAGTGGTAAAACATTATTAGGTGCAGATGATAAAGCAGGTGTAGCTATCCTTGTGAGTTTAGCAGCTTATTTAATGAAAAATCATACCATCCAACATGGTCCAATAAAAATCTTATTTACACCTGATGAAGAAGTAGGAAGAGGAGCTGATTTCATTGATTTCAAAAACTTGAATGCTGATTTTGGATATACATTAGATGGTGGCGCATTGGGTTGTTTTGAAATGGAAAGTTTTAGCGCAGATCAACTCATCTTAACAATTGATGGGGTGATGGCGCATCCAGGTTCTGCAAAAGGCGTCATGCAAAATGCCATTAAAATTGCTTCTGATATCATTGCTGCAATGCCAAGAGATCAATGGTGCCCTGAACATACCGAAGGCAAAGCTGGTTTTGTTCATCCTACAAATATCCAAGGAGGTGCAGAGCAGGTTCAAATTGAATTTTTAATTCGTGATTTTGATACAGCCAATTTGGCGATTTATGAGGCAAGGTTATTGGAAATCGCTGAGTCAGTTATTCGTCAAAACCCAAATTACAATCGCGCTGCTGTCCAGATTCTAGTGAAGCAGCAATATCGTAATATGAAAGAAGTGATTGACCAACATCCTCAGATGGTAGACTTGGCTTTTGCAGCCTATCAAAGAGCAGGCATCACACCCATTATTGAATCCATTCGCGGGGGAACAGATGGGAGTAGGATGAGCTTCATGGGACTGCCCACTGCCAATATCTTTACAGGCATGCAAGCCATCCATAGCAAGCAAGAATGGGTAGGGGTTTCAGACATGCAACAAGCGGTGCAAGTATTAGCCTATATGGTGGAAATAAATTAACTTTAAATATAAATTTAAACTGTATGTTGTTTTTATTACAAGTGGCGGACGCTAAAATTTCTTTATTTAGTTTATTGGGCAAAGGTGGATGGATTATGTATCCATTGTATGCCTTGTTGGTCATTGCTATCTATGTGTTCATAGAAAGATTTTTAGCCATCAAAAAAGCAGGACAGTCAGATCCTCAATTCATGAAAATGATTAAAGATCATATTCTGTCTGGTAATATTGCTGCAGCAAAAGCACTTGCAAAAAACACCTCAAATCCAGTTGCCAATATGATTGAGAAGGGTATTATGCGCATTGGTAAACCAATTGATGCGATTGAGAAAAGTATGGAAAATGTAGGCAAATTAGAAATGTATTCGATGGAGCGTAATTTGAGTATTCTATCATTGGTTTCAGGCATTGCTCCAATGTTTGGATTTTTAGGAACGATTATTGGTATGGTGCAATTATTTTATGGTATTGCATCTACTGGTGAATATACTTTGAACACCATTGCTGGCGGTATTTATACTAAAATGATTACTTCTGCAACAGGCTTGATCATTGGATTGATTGCTTATGTAGGACATAATTTTTTATCTACACAAATTGATAAGACCGCCAATAAGATGGAAAGAGCGAGCGCTGATTTTTTAGATATTTTACAAGAACCAACTCAAGCTTAATCTACCTGCTATGAATCTTAGAAATCGTTTAAGAAATCATCCAGAAGTGCATACAGGTGCATTGAATGACATCTTGTTTATTTTATTATTGTTCTTTTTGATTGTATCCACTTTAGCGAATCCAAATGTGATCAAAGTGTCCAATCCAAAAGCAGCTAGCGATACTAAGGCAAAACAAACTGTGGTGGTGACGATTGACAAAGACCAACAATTATTTATAGGATCTACGCCAGTTAGTTTAGATGCTTTATCTAGTCAGCTAAAAATTTTCTTAGCAAAAGAAACCGATAAGCCATCTGTGGTAATCAATGGAGACAGTGTAGCTAATTTAGGCGTCACCATACAAGTGATGCAAATCATCAAAGCACTTGGTGCCACTCCAGTGGTTGCAGTCAATGCTGCTCAATAAAAGTACATGCAATTAATAGCATTTCTACAAGCTAGCCTATCTTGGCTTCAAACTTGCGCGAATCATTCTGTCTTTGCCAAATAAATCCGTCCTTAGCTCAGCATGAAAATGCATTTCGTCTAAGAGTACAATGAGGGCATCTCCCTGATCATAATGAATTTCAAAAAACAATTGACCATTTGAACTTAAATGCAATTTAGCAAGTCTCGCGATTGCTTTATAAAATACCAATGGATCTTCATCAGGAACAAATAACGCAATATTTGGTTCGTGATCGGTTACTTGCAAGTCCATATTTTTCATTTCTTCCATGGGAATATAGGGAGGGTTGCTTACAATCACATCGTATTGGCCTGGTAAAAAAGCAGTGTTTAAAATATCCAATGTAATGAATTCAATATCGGCTTTTAATGCAGCTGCATTCCCTTCTGCAATTTTAATTGCACTAGGGCTTATGTCTATTGCAGCGACTTTCGCCTCGGGCATTGCTTTTTTTAGTGCAATGGCAATACAACCAGAACCTGTTCCTATATCCAATATGCGTAATGCTTTTCCTTTGATTTTGGCATATTCTGTCACCCAGTCCACTAGTTCTTCTGTCTCTGGTCGGGGAATCAATACCTGTTCGTTGACGGTATAGGTTTCGCCCATAAACCAAGCTTTGCCAGTGATATATTGTATGGGTCTTCCTGCTACTAATTCAGTAGCGGCAGATTCAAAAGCCAACACCTGTTCTTCTGAAATTGAATTGTCTTTATTTACTACTTGTTGCATTTGGTCAAAACCTGTAATATGTTCTATTAAAATAGAAAGGATTGGACCTATCTCAACACTTTCGAATTGACCTGCTAACTGTTTTTTCAAGGATTGCTTGATCTCGTTTAAACGCATATGCAATGTTACAAATGATTCATCATTATAAACTAGCTTTGCATCAATTAGCCCTATTATTTTTAAATGGATCCATTTTACTATTATACGATCGAACAGCCTTCCATGGCAGAATTTAAAGATAGGGGCAGTAAATTTTTTGCTTTTGCTTATCCAGCTAAGGACATTGATTCCTGTAAAAAGATTTTAGCGCAACTTAAAAAAGAACACGGCAAAGCAGTGCATCATTGCCTGGCGTATCGACTTGGTGTGGATGGTTCCACTTTTAGGGTGAGTGATGATGGCGAGCCTGCTGGATCTGCAGGCAGGCCCATACTAGGGCAAATTGATAGCAAAGGCCTGACCAATGTTTTTGTTGTTGTGGTACGATATTTTGGAGGTACTTTATTAGGTATACCAGGCTTGATTAATGCGTATAAAACATCAACAGCATTGGCTTTGCAGCTTTCGCCGATCATTAAAAAGCCAATTGAAATTACTTACGAACTTAATTTTGATTACCATCAAATGAACGAAGTGATGCTGTTAGTGAAACAGTATAATTGTTCTGTAGTGGAACAAACTGCACAGTTATTTATTCAATTACAAATAGGGATACCCAAAAACAGATTAGACGAAGTGCTTGAAAAGCTCGGCGCTTTAAGAGAAGTAAGTTTTAAGACAACTTTAAAGCTGGACTAGTTTATTTCTGATAGGTATAAAATCCTTCACCAGTTTTGATGCCTAATTTTCCTGCTTCCACCATCTTAGTTAACAATGCAGCAGGCTTGTATTTGCTATTTTGAAAACCTTCTTCCATAATTTCTAAAATATTCTTACAAACATCTAGACCAATATAGTCGGCTAATTGCAGAGGTCCCATTGGATGCGCCATCCCTAATTTCATAATTTGATCTATCGTCACTGCATCGCTGATCCCTTCTTCGAAAGCCAATATGGCTTCGTTGATCATGGGCATTAAAATTCTATTGGCAATGAATCCCGGCGCATCTTTTACAACACAAGGTATTTTTCCAATGGTGGTGGTTAAAGATACAATAGCATCCGTCACGAATGAACTAGTTGCTTTGCCATTGATGATCTCTACTAGTTTCATCACTGGTACAGGATTCATAAAATGCATGCCAATTACATTGGCTGGCTTTTGAGTTGCTTCGGCTAATTGCGTGATAGAAATAGAAGAGGTATTGGTTGCTAAAATACAAGAAGGATGGGTGTATTGGTCCATCTCTGAAAAAATAGCGAGTTTGATCTTGCTATTTTCTGTAGCAGCTTCAATGACTAAGTCGCGATCTTGCACACCTTCTTTGAGACTTGTATAACAAATTATTTTTGAAAGTGTTGCTTGCTTAGCTTCTTCGTTGATGATTAATTTTGCTACTTGACGGTCTAGATTTTTTGCAATTGTTTGCATTGCTTTATCTAAAGCAGCAGACTGCGTATCAATTAAATTAACTTCGAATCCATTTTGTGCAAATACATGTGCAATTCCATTCCCCATTGTGCCTGCGCCAATTACTGCAATCTTTTTCATCTATTTACTTTTTGATTTATAGTCACCGCGTTTCCAAGAATTAATAAAACTCCTCCAAGCACTTGGGTTTAGAATATTCATAGGAGGTAATTGACCTGAATAATAATACCTTGAAGCTTGGTTCTGTAATGCTGCACCCACTGCTTCCTTACCATCTCTTGGTAAACTTGATAAAATAATTCTTTTCTGTGCTGAGCTTGTATTTTTTCTTGCAGTTTCAAACAGGTCGTCGTCTACTTTAGAGTTGACAAAATCTCTTTCAAATTGTGCACGTGTAGGTCTTGGTTTTAAAATAGTAGCAGGTAAGAAATTGGTGTCATTGACCATTAATTGAATGACACTGTATTGATTACCTACTAAATTTTGAGGAATGGTGATGGTTCTGTTTTTAAAACCAACGCAACTAAAAGTGATGGTTTCTCCTTTATTCACTGCAATAGAAAAAACACCATCGTTATTGGTGATGGTTCCTCTTCCTTTTTTATTCACAACAATACTTGCTAAAGGAACCGCTTTTAAACTATCTGCTGTCATGACAACCCCATATAGTTGAACAACGGAGTCTCTATAAAGATCCACAGTCTGTGCATTTAACTGCGCTGATTGTAGTGCAATTAAGATCAATAATGGTAGGACCAGTTTCTTTTTCATGTAGCTGCAAATTTAAGCCTCAATGTTCAGAAACAGCGTACTTTTTTTGTTTCGAAATGGGATTATTTTTTGGTATAATGCCTATTTTAAGCCTTTTAAAAGGGCAAAATAAGCGCTATGAACGTTAACTTTGCTGGGATTAAATATTTTAACAAAAACTTTCATAATGACAACGGAGGAAATACTAAAAGCATTGAGTAATGTGCAAGAGCCGGACCTAGGGAAAGACTTAGTGACTTTGAATATGATACAGGATGTAAAAATTGATGGGGATGCGGTTAGTTTTACCATCGTATTGACAACACCAGCATGTCCAATGAAAGATTTAATGAAGAACGCTTGTGATAATGCCATTAAATTATTAGTAAATCCAAAAGCACAGGTTCAAGTAAATTTCACATCCAACACGACTTCCTTAAGAAAAGACGAAAAGTCGGTTTTATCTAAAGTAAAAAATATCATCGCAGTGGTAAGCGGAAAAGGTGGGGTAGGTAAAAGTACAGTTGCGGCTAACCTGGCTTTGGCTTTGGCAGAAGGGGGTGCTAAAGTGGGGCTGATGGATGCAGATATTTATGGACCAAGTGTGCCCATCATGTTTGGAGTGAGGGGTCAACGTCCATTGATGAAAGAAGAAGCAGGTAAAGGGGTGATCATACCTTTAGATCAATACGGCATTAAAATAATGAGTATTGGCTTATTGGTGGATGAAAAAGATGCAGTGGTTTGGAGAGGGCCAATGGCAAGTAGTGCCATTCGTCAATTTATTACCGATGTAGACTGGGGGGAGTTAGATTATCTTGTTATTGATATGCCACCTGGCACAGGCGATATTCATTTGACCATCATGCAAACAGTACCTGTGACGGGTGTGGTGATTGTGACTACGCCGCAACAAGTGGCTTTGGCAGATGCAAAGAAAGCCATTGCGATGTTTGGGCAAGCAAATGTCAACGTGCCAATTATAGGTTTAGTAGAAAACATGGCCTATTTCACACCTGCAGAATTACCTGAAAATAAATATTATTTATTTGGAAAAGAAGGGGGACTAAAATTAGCTTCTGAATATGACTTATCTTTTTTGGGACAAATTCCATTAGTGCAAAGCATAAGAGAGGGAGGAGACGAGGGGGTTCCTGCAATGATTGGAACAGATAAGGTTTCAAAAGATGCGTTCAGAACTTTTGTAGGCAATGCAGTTAGACAGATTGCAATCCGAAATGCAAATTTACCTAAAACAGCAACCATCACAGTGGCGCCATAATGGAAAAGAAAATAATCATCGCAATAGACGGTTTTTCATCATGTGGGAAAAGCACCCTTGCTAAAGCAATGGCAAAGGCATTAGAATATGTTTTTGTTGATACTGGTGCCATGTATCGAGCTATTGCTTTGTATTTTTTAAGAAACGATATACCATTCAATGATACAGCTGCTATAGAAGCATTGCAATCAATTGAATTAAGATTTAAATACAATAGTGCAAGTCAAAAGAGTGATATGTATTTGAATGGTGAAAATGTAGAGCAAGAAATTCGTACAATGCAAGTAAGTCAAAAAGTGAGTGAAGTGGCAACGATTCCTGCTGTTAGGGCATTTGCAGTAGCACAACAAAAAGCGATGGGTATGGATAAAGGAATTGTGATGGATGGCAGAGATATTGGAACAGTCGTTTTTCCGAATGCAGAACTAAAATTATTTGTAACGGCAGATCCGGCTATAAGATTGGAGCGAAGGTATCAAGAATTAGTACAAACCAATCCTGCAATACTTAAAGAAGAAGTGGCTGCAAATTTGCAACAAAGAGATTTAATGGATAGTACAAGAACACATAGCCCTCTAAAACAAGCTGAGGATGCATTGGTCTTAGACAATACAAATTTAGATAGAGCACAACAATTTGAGTTGGCTATGCAATGGGCCATGGTGAAGATAAAAATGAGTTAGTCTATTTAAAATGACCTTCATTGATCCAGTTGTCCTTTACTTTTTCAAATGCATCTTCTAATTGATAAAAGCTAAGGATCTTTTTTATAACAGATTCCACAACGGTGTCTGGACAGCTTGCACCACTTGTCATTAAGATACGAATAGGATTTGCGTCAGGCAAGAAATTATGTACTACTTCTGATTGTTTATTTTTCCAATTGGTTTTTTCAATTTGATTAGCATCTATAATTTTACTTACATCATCAATAAAATAAGTAGGTAATTTTCGCTCACATAATTCTACTAAGTGCGAACTATTACTGCTATTTTTTCCGCCCATCACAATGGCTAAATCTGCTTCTGTCTCAAGTAGACCAATGACTGCAGATTGGTTGTCATTAGTAGCATAGCAAAGCGTATCTCTTGTATCTGCAAAATGAGCAGCTAGATTTTCGGGACCAAATTTTGTTAAGATGACTTGTTTTAGATAATCCGAAATCGCTTGTGTATCGGTTGCCAATTGCGTTGTTTGGTTCACAACTCCAATTTTATCTAAATGAATATTGGGATCAAAATTGGAGGAGAAACGATTGGTAAAAAAGTCATAAAAATAGGCTAAAGGCAATTCGCCACTGATGATTTTTGCCAATACTTTTGTTTCTTCAATATCGTTTACGATTAAAGTAGGGGTATGTGCCGAAGTATGCGAAAAAGTCGCCCTTGTTTCTTCATGTTTTGGTTTCCCATGTATGATAATCGAATAGCCTTTTTGTGCAATCTGTTCACTGCGGTTCCAAACTTTTTCTACAAAGGGACAAGTGGTATCATAGGACTCAATAGCAATACCCTTTGCTTTTAATTTCTCCTCCAATTCTAGTGTGGTTCCAAATGCTGGAATAATGACAATATCATCCTTCGTCAACTCAGACAAAGGAATCAATTCTTTACCTAAGGTATCTTGTAAAAATTGTACGCCCTTGTTTGTTAAATCATTGTTCACTTGAGGATTGTGGATCATTTCACTTAATAAAAAAATCCTTTTTCCCTTATTTTCTTCAATAGTTCGATAGGCAATATCAATCGCATTTTCTACACCATAACAAAATCCAAAATGCCTTGCCAAATAGATTTTGACCTTACCAAAGTCGAGTTCGGTAGGGGTGAAATCTTTCTTGAGCTTATCCTCTAATTTGCGCTTTTGTTTGATAGCGACGATTAATGTGCTTCTATAGCCTGATGGCACTTCAAAATTTTTCATCTATTTCAATATTAACAGCTACAAAAGTACAATCTTCGTTGCTTTTTCCCCTATTTTAATTTAGTGCTTGTATCTTTGCGCCATGAATTATGTATCTGTAGAAAATCTGACTAAAAGTTATGGTATTATGCCCTTATTTAAGGGGATCAGCTTTAATATCAATGAGGGCGACAGAATTGCCTTAGTGGCTAGAAATGGTATTGGTAAAACTACGCTCTTAAGAATATTGTCAGGCAAAGAAGTGCCAGATTCTGGTACTGCTAAAGTACATAAAGATGTCCATCTGGTTTTATTTGAACAAGACCCACAATTTATTGAAACTGCTTCGGTAACGCAGAACTTATTCAATCAAGCACATCCTATCATGAAGGCCATTAGCAATTATGAAATGGCGATGGAGACAGAAGATGAAAATTTGATTACAGATGCCATCATGGAAATGGAGGAAAATAATGCTTGGGACTTTGAATCAAAAGTAAAAACAATTTTAACACAACTCAATATCCATCATTTAGAACAACCCGTTTCAAAATTAAGTGGTGGGCAAAGAAAACGTGTATCCTTAGCTAAAACTTTGATTCAAATTGGTTTTGAGCCAAAGCACGTTTTGTTATTGATGGATGAGCCAACTAACCACTTGGATTTAAACATGATCGAATGGTTAGAAAATTATTTGGAACAAGAAAAAGTAACCTTATTACTAGTGTCACATGATCGTTATTTCTTAGAAGCAGTGACAGATGAAATTTGGGAACTAGAAAGAGAGAAATTATATAGTTATAAAGGAGATTATGAAAATTATTTAGAAAAGAAAGCGGCGAGGATAGAATCCGAGTTAGCCAGTATTGATAAAGCAAAAAACACCTTTAGAAAAGAATTAGAATGGATGCGTAAGCAACCAAAAGCAAGGACCACCAAGAGCAAAAGCAGGCAGGATAATTTTTATGAAGTAGAAGCGAGAGCAAAACAAAAGATAGAAGATACCAATTTGCAATTGGATATGAAGATGACCCGATTAGGTGGTAAAATTATAGAAGCAATTAAAGTGTATAAGTCATATGGCGATTTAGTGGTGCTGAAAGGCTTTGATTACACCTTTAGTAAAGGAGAACGCATTGGTATAGTAGGAAAAAACGGCGTAGGGAAGTCTACCTTCTTGCAAATTTTACAAGGATTGACAGCGCCAGATAGTGGTAAAATCAATGTAGGAGATACCATTGTATTTGGCCATTTTTCTCAAGAGGGGCTTACTTATAAAAAGGACATGCGTGTCATAGAATACTTAAAGACATTTGCCGAACAGTTTCCTTTGGCAAGTGGTGGCTCATTGAGTGCAGCACAATTTTTAGAATTATTTTTATTTACCCCAGACAAACAATATACTTATTTAAGTGCTTTAAGTGGAGGTGAGAAGAAGCGATTACAATTACTAACCATCTTATTTAAGAATCCTAATTTTTTAATTTTAGATGAACCTACCAATGATTTAGACCTTCCAACACTAGCGGTACTAGAACAATTTTTAATTGATTTTGCGGGTTGTGTATTATTAGTATCGCATGATCGTTATTTTATGGATAAATTGGTAGACCACTTATTTATATTTGAAGGAGATGGTGTAATTCGTGATTATCCTGGAAATTATACGCAATTTAGAATTTTAGAAAAAAGCAAACAAAACTATGCTGCTGTAAGTTCTGATATCACCACTCAGGTAGAGCATGAGGTAAAGCCAATGGCTTTGGCAACAGTAACAAGCCCAGCGAATGATCCTGTAATAGACAACGCGCCAAAAAAAGTCGCAGAGAAAATGCCTTATAAAGAAAAATTAGAACTAGAACAATTGAACAAGTCCATGCCGGCATTAGAAATTAAAAAGGCTGAACTTACGAATGAGCTTAACAATACGACCGGAGATTATAATGCAATTACCGCCCTTAGTGCCCAGCTGGCTTCGGTTACAGCCGAATTAGAAGCGGCAGAATTAAGATGGTTGGAACTAAGCGAAAAACTATAAGTCATTCGTTTTTCTAAAAAATGAGGCCTAGCTCACAGATAAATGAGGCCTAAGTTTTCCATTTGATTTTATTGATATAGGTAATTTAGTAAAACGATACAGATAGAAACGCTGTATCCAATTTATATCTAAATCTTATTATCATGAAACCAATCGAACGAATCGCAGTCTTCATTCATTTCAAAAAAATCTCACCTCATGCTTTTGAAAAAAAAATCGAGTTGTCAAATGGGTATTTTTCAAAACAGTTAAAACATCTGGGTTCTGTTGGATCAGATATCTTAATTAGAATCCATCATGCCTATTCTGATTTAGATATCTTATGGGTTTTAACAGGAGAAGGACAAATGCTTAAAGAAGAAATGCTTCATCTTCAACAGATAGATAATTCAATATTAGAAGATTTTACGAATAAGTACACCAATGAAAATAAAAAATTGAAGAAGCTCGAAAATGAATTTGACAAATTACAAACCTCACTATCTGATAAGGAAAAAATCATTGGCTTATACGAGTTTATGTTAAATGGGAATCCTCCTATCACCACTACTAGCAGCAGTGTTGTAAAAAGGATGGATGCATAGGTGGTAAATTACGTAAACGAATAAGTAAAGTTATGTTTGGAATAAATAAAAGAGGCGCTTCAATTGAAGCGCCTCTTTTATTTAGGTATGATTTATTTTATGCATAAGATGCGACCGGCTCACAAGTACATACAAGGTTTCTATCTCCATGTGTATTGTTCACACGCGCTACAGTTGGCCAAAATTTATTGAGCGCAACATAAGGTAGAGGGAATGCAGCTTCTTGTCTAGTATAGGCATGTGCCCATTCATTGGCACAAATAACATGTTGTGTATGTGGGGCATTTTTTAAAGGGTTATCTACCTTGTCAAAACGGCCAGATTCAATGGCTACAATTTCTGTATGAATGGCTAATAATGCATCGCAGAAACGATCTAATTCTGCCATGTCCTCACTTTCTGTTGGTTCAATCATGATGGTACCAGCTACAGGAAAACTCATAGTTGGGGCATGAAATCCATAATCTATCAAACGTTTTGCCACATCTTCTGCTTCAATCCCTGCTGTTTGTTTAAATGGTCTAAGGTCTATAATAAATTCATGCGCACATGTACCATTCTTGCTTGTGTATAAAATGGTATAGGCTTTTTCCAATCTTGATTTCATATAGTTGGCATTCAGGATTGCATAGCTAGTCGCCAATTCCAATCCTTTTGCACCTAACATTTTGATGTAGGCATAACTAATTAATAAAATACTTGCAGATCCTAATGGTGCACCACTTACCGCATTGGTTGCATCTCCGTTCTTAATATGACCTGGTAAGAAAGGGGCTAATTTGTCATTCACGCAAATTGGTCCAACACCTGGTCCACCTCCGCCATGTGGAATTGCAAATGTTTTATGCAAATTCAAGTGACAAACATCCGCACCAATTTTTCCAGGGCTTGTTAATCCAACCTGCGCATTCATGTTAGCGCCATCCATATACACCATACCACCATATTCGTGAATCGTGTTACAAATATCCATGATGGTTTCTTCAAATACGCCATGTGTAGATGGGTAAGTAATCATCAATCCACCTAAGTGGTCTTTATGTTGAATTGCTTTTTCAGTTAGATCTGCCACATCAATATTTCCAGCTGCATCACAAGCTACTACGACCACTTTGAAGCCAGCCATGACAGCACTTGCAGGGTTGGTACCGTGTGCACTAATTGGAATCAATACAATATTTCTATGTGCTTCATTTCTTGCAGCATGATATGAACGGATGGTTAACAATCCTGCATACTCACCTTGCGCACCACTATTAGGTTGTAAGCTACATGCAGTGAATCCGGTAGTTTGACATAAATAAGCACTTAACTCTTTTACAATTTCTTGATACCCGATTGTTTGACTTGCTGGCGCAAAAGGATGTAAGCCGCCAAAACAAGGCCAGCTCACTGGGATCATTTCTGTTGCCGCATTTAATTTCATTGTACAACTACCAAGACTAATCATGCTTGTATTTAATGAAAGGTCTTTATTTTCCAACTGCTTGATATAACGCATCATTTGTGTTTCACTATGATGTGTATTGAAAACAGGGTGTGTTAAATAAGCACTTGTTCTAACTAATTGTGCAGGGATAGATGCGTTTTTAATACCTGCATTCAATGCCTGCGCTTTTTTACCAGTCAATGTTTCAAATAACTGTACAATCAATTGAATGTCTTTTGCAGAAGTGGTCTCGTCAATACTAATGGACACTGTTCCGTTTGCAAAATAATTAAAATTGATGGCTTGCTCAGACGCAATCTCATTCAATTTAGCCACATCAAAACCTGTTAGGTGTAATGTGTCGAAATAATACTCATTCACTTGTTGAATACCTAAACTTTCTAATTGCTGGGCCAATCCTTGTGCAAACGCATGCACTCTTGACGCAATGGACTTTAATCCAACAGGTCCATGATACACTGTATACATGACCGCCATGTTGGCAAGTAAAGCTTGTGCAGTACAAATATTAGAAGTTGCTTTTTCGCGCTTAATATGTTGTTCTCTTGTTTGCAATGCCATTCTTAATGCACGATTGCCCTGTGCATCAATACTCGCGCCAATCAATCTACCTGGCATACCTCTTTTGAATGCATCTTTTGTTGCGAAATAAGCAGCATGAGGTCCACCAAATCCCATTGGTACACCAAATCTTTGTGTGTTACCAACAGCCACATCTGCGTTTAATTCTCCTGGACTTTTTAATACAGTCAATGCAAGTAAGTCGGCCACTAAAATCACCATGCCCCCTAATTGGTGCACTTGGTCTATAAAACTACTGTAGTCTTGTATCGCGCCATTGGCATTTGGATATTGAAGGATCGCGCCAAAGAAAGTATTGTCTAATGCTGCAGTTTTAAAATCGCCAGTCACTAATTCCACACCAATTGGCGTAGCTCTAGTTTGTAAGACAGATTTTGTTTGCACAAAGATAGCTTCGTCCACAAATAATTTAGGCTGATTAATTACATCTGACTTATTGATATGGTTAAAGATCATCGCCATTGCCTCTGCAGCTGCAGTAGACTCATCTAATAAGGATGCGTTAGCAATATCCATTCCAGTTAAATCGGTCACCATCGTTTGAAAGTTCAATAAACTTTCTAAACGGCCTTGTGCAATCTCTGCTTGATAAGGCGTGTATTGCGTATACCAACCTGGATTTTCAAAAATATTTCTTAGAATAACAGAAGGGGTAATCGTTCCGTAATAACCTTGTCCAATAAAATTTTTCGCAACAATATTTTTTTCACCGATTACTTTAAGGGATTGTAGCATTTCAAATTCCGTCAATCCTGCTGGAATCTCCATTGGTTTTGTTAAACGAATAGTTGCTGGTACAATTTTGTCAATCAATGCAGCTAAACTATCAACACCAACTGCCTTCAACATTTTTGCACTATCTACTGGATTTGGACCAATATGTCTTTGGATAAATTCTGCGCCACTTTGATTCATTTAGACGGAATTGAAAAGGTTAAAAATTGCCACAAAGATAGGCTTTTAGCACCGCCTTTAAAAGGGATAGGTCGTTAAATTGGCTCGAATGGGGAAAGCTTGTGGATGAGGCCTAAATAGTTTACTTTTGTTATCAATTATGCAAGCAAATACTGAACACTTATTTGATACGCCTGCCCCTGAGCAGCTTAAAAAATTCCAGAACTTTCTTAAAAGGGTGGATAAGCGTGTTATTTTAAAGCAATTACCAGATTTGCACGAGGCTGCATTTGAAAAAATCGATTGCTTAGATTGTGCAAGATGTTGTAAAAATTATTCCCCAAGATTCAAGATGCCCGACATTAAAAGAATCAGTAAATACATGGGCATGAAAGAGACCGCTTTTATAGATCAATATTTAAGCATGGATGAAGAAGGCGACTATGTTTCTAAAACAAGGCCTTGTCCTTTTTTAGGCAGTGACAATGCTTGTGGCATTTATGATCATCGCCCAACAGATTGCCAAAGGTTTCCTTACACAGATGAGGATGTTTTTTTTAAACGCATTCCAATTACGATGAAAAATGCAGAATTCTGTCCTATCGTGCATGATGTCATGAATGCATTGATTGCGAAATAATTAATATTCCATTTCTTTTAATTTTGGTGCTTTAAACCAAGTGGTGCATACCACTAAAATGGTCATGACGCCTCCGAATACCACAGACGGAATCACACCCATTGCCCTTGCTGCTAAGCCACTTTCAAATTGTCCCAATTCGTTACTACTATTGATGAACATTGAATTCACTGACATCACCCTGCCACGCATATGGCTAGGCGTTTTGAGTTGAACAATGGTACCTCTAACAATCATACTAAATCCATCTAAAATACCACTCATTAACAATGCTGCAAATGAGATCCAGAATATTTTTGACACTGCAAAAACAATAATGCAGACACCAAAGCCAGCGACTGCAAGCAATAATTTTTTTCCTTGTTTTCTTTGTACTGGGAAAATAGTAACGAGTATAATAATCAACATAGCGCCAATATCAGTTGCAGCATTGAGCCAGCCGAAACCTATTGGTCCTACTTTTAAAATATCTCTTGCAAATACGGGTACCATTGCGACCGCGCCACCAAAAAGGACAGCAAATAAGTCCAATGATAGTGCACCCAATAATTCTTTTGTATTTAAAACAAAACGCAATCCTTCTTTCACACTCTCTAAAGGTTTTTGTTCTACTACAGTTGGGTGTGGAGGTCTTGCACTAATTTTTTGAATAAAGAAAAAGCCTATTGAAACTAATGCTACCACAAGGATTAAAGAACCATGAATCCCAAAGCCTGCAATCATAAAACCAACACTTGCATGCCCAACTACCGAGGCGCTCAACCACATGCCTTGACTCCATGTAGTGGCATTTTGTAATAAATTTTTAGGTACAATTTCACCTACTAAAGTACCGAAACCCGGTCCAGTAAATGAACGTATGATGCCAGTACAAAAAATGACAAAATAGATGCCGATGGCGATTTGCAGGTTGCCTAATTGTGCTTTTCCATAGGAGGAAGATAAAAGCAATAAACTTATGGCGCAAAGAAAATAAAACGAAACGCCTACTAATATAATTTTTCTTTTTTCACTTTTATCAATCACATGGCCGGCGTATAAAGCAAGAGATACTGCTGGGATAACTTCTGCCAACCCAATCAATCCAATGGCAAAAGGTTCGTTGGTCAACTCATAAATCCACCAGCCAACCAATGTGCCCATCATCCTCAATCCCATGATAAACAAAAAACGCCCAGTCATTAAATTTCTAAACTCATTGATCCTTAACGCTGCAAATGGATCTTTGGTTAATTGTGTTGCATTTTGCTCCATAAAAGTATTGATAGGGTGTGGCTAGGGAAGTGTAAAATAATGTTGCCCTTCTTCTAGTTCTTTATCTAGTGCGTCAGTAATGACTTTAAAATGCTTTTCGTTGTACAAGAAATCGGCATTACTGGCGTCCACAAAAATAGTTTTGATATTATGTTGTTTGATATAGCTCGTATAGGTCTCTTGTAATTTAAATAAGTATTCGTCGGGGATGGATTGTTCGAATTTTCGGTTCCTTTTTTTAATATTCCCTTGTAATTTATTCACTGGGGCGTGTAAAAAAATCAGGATATCCGGTTGGGTCAATTGTGGTACAAAAACGTCAAACATTTTTTGATATAATCTAAATTCTTCCTCGGGCAAATTCACCTTAGCAAAGAGCAAGCATTTAGTAAAAATATAATCCGATACGGTTACATCTTGAAAAAGGTCATTGGTCTTTACCATCTCTTGTTGTTGCTTGAATCGTTCTGCTAAAAAGAACAGTTCCAATGGAAAGGCATATTGTTTTGGGTTCTCGTAAAACTTACTCAAAAATGGATTGTCTGCAAATTCCTCTAAAACTAGTTTTGCATTATAATGTTGTGCGAGTAATTGTGACAAGGTGGTCTTTCCTGCACCAATATTCCCCTCAATTGCTATAAAATGATGCTTCATAATGCTTCTAATGCTTGCGGTCAAAGATAAGTTTTGGATCCTTTATAGGTCGGTTTTTTTATGCACAACAGAGGCATCTTTGGAGGTTTTGTAGAGTGCTGAATTCGTTTTATGAAGGATCGGATGCACAAAATCAGGGGCTATCTCCACCAACGGGGCCAATACAAAATTGCGTTCTGCTAGTCTAGGGTGTGGAATTGTTAAACCAGGTGCTTCAATGATAATTTGGTTGTAATAAATAATGTCCAAATCGATGGTTCTAGGCCCAAGGGGCATCAATCTTTCTCTGCCCATCGCTACCTCAATCTCTAAAAGCATGGCCATTAAGTCTTGTGGGCTCAATGCTGTATCAATGCATAAGGCTTGGTTGTAAAATGCAGGCTGATCTTTATATCCCCAAGCCTCGGTTTCAAAGATGGAGGATTGCTTTTGAATGGGGCCACATTTTTGTTCAATGCTATTTCGAGCATTTTCTAAATTGACCAAACGGTTCCCTATATTGCCGCCTATCATGAGGTAGATCTGGTTCATAGAAGTATGCTGAAAATGAACGCAAATATCCATAATTTTACAAGGCAATCTTTATTTTTTTGCTGCTATTTTAGATTTCTTTTAAATCAATCTTTTTATGAAAAGCTTCTTTACTTCCTTCTTCGCTGCAATCCTTGCTTTATTTGTTTTTTCAATTGTAGGTGTAATGCTATTAATTGGATTGGGCACGGCTTTTTCTTCTGATGAACCAGAGGCTGTTGCATCCAATGCGGTTTTAGTGATTGACCTTGCAGATAATTTCACAGAAAAAGAACTGTCAGATCCATTTTCAGAATTATTGAATCAAGGATCTGGAAAAGTACCAAGCTTAACAACAGTGATTGGATTGATTCAACATGCAAAAAAAGATTCAAATATTAAGGGCATCTACATAAAATGTCAACAAAATTCAAATGGCTATGCTAGCTCAGAAGAACTTAGAAAAGCCTTGGTAGAATTTAAAAAAAGCAACAAATTTATTTTTGCATACGGCGAAACGATTTCTCAAAAAGGATACTGGGTAGGTAATGTGGCAAACCAAATTTATACGCATCCTCAAGGTGGATTGGAGTTTAGTGGTTTTTCTTTGGAGACGGTATTCTTAAAAGGAATGTTGGATAAATTGGATGTAGAGATGCAAGTGTTTTATGCAGGTAAATTCAAAAGTGCAACAGAGCCATTTAGGTATGAGAAAATGTCGGATGCCAATAAGCTACAAACAGGGGTCTGGTTAAATGGATTATATGATCACTTTATTAATACAGTTGCTAGCGCAAGACAAATTGCACCTGATAAGTTAAAGGCTTTGGCCAACGAAGCAAAAATCCAATCAGCACAAGATGCATTGTCTAATGGCTTGGTGGATGGTTTAATCTATGACGACCAATTGAAGAAAATGATATCAAAAAAATTAAATGGGGTAAAAGAAAATGACATTCCATTTGTTTCAATCAAAGAATATGCCAAGTCGGTTCCGCTAAGAGGGACTGGTGCTGGCAAAATTGCAGTGGTGTATGCAGACGGAGATATTGTCATGGGCAAAGGGGTGAAAGGGTCTATTGCAAGTGATGATTTTAGAATGATACTCCAAAAAATAAGAGCAGACGCATCCATTGATGCATTGGTCTTAAGGGTGAATTCACCGGGAGGAAGTGCTTTGGCTAGTGATATTATCTGGAGAGAAATTGAGTTGCTAAAAGGTAAGATACCAGTGATTGTAAGTATGGGTGATGTCGCTGCATCTGGAGGATATTATATTGCATGTGGTGCAGATTCTATTTACGCAGATGCCAATACGATAACAGGTTCAATAGGTGTATTTTCGGTCGTTCCAAATATTTCGGGCTTCATGAAAAATAAATTAGGCGTGACTTTTGATGGTGTCAAAACTGCGACCTATGCAGATGCGCCAACATCTACAAGACCCCTCAATACCATGGAGCAAAAAATGATGCAATCTGGAGTGGATAGTATTTACAACACTTTTAAATCAAGGGTGGCAAAGGGCAGAAAAAAATCAATGGAGTATGTTGATTCAATTGCACAAGGTCGAGTTTGGTTAGGTTCGGATGCAATTAATGTAGGATTAGTGGATCGAATTGGCACTTTAAATGATGCGCTTGCTTCTGCTGCTAAAATGGCAAAACTAAAGGGCTATAGTGTTAAATCCTATCCAGAATCTAAATCATTTATCGAAGATTTAATTGAAGACTACAAAGATTATGTGAAAGTAAAATCAATTGAATCTGAAATAGGTGCAAGCCAATGGCAGATTTTACAACATTTGAAGACAGTAAAGCAAATGGTAGGTGCTCCTCAAGCTCGAATGCCTATCTTTGTGGTTAAACAGCCCTAGTATCATGCGTTCATATAATCAAATCAAAGCGATGCTTGCAATTACAAGAGCAAGCTTGCGCTCCATCTTGAGAAGTCCGTCTGCGGTTGTTTTTAGTATTTTATTCCCGCTGATATTCATTTTGGTATTTGGTTTTTTAAGTAGTGGAGGAAATATCAATGTAAAAGTGGCACTAGCCCCCAATGCAGATACCACTAATTTAGTATATGAAAAAATAAAGTCCTTAGCAGGATTGAAATTTGTGGTAGCCGATCAGGCAATGGTGAATGCAGAGTTGGCTAAAGGAAGAATTACAGCATTGATTGATATTCAGCCTACTCAAAATCCTAATCAGCTTTATCAAATTCAGTTAACGAGTTCGGCCGCTGCCAATCCGCAAAATATTCAGTTGATTAAATCCATCTTAAATGCAGTGATAGCAAATATCAATGCAACACAGTTTAAAGATGCGCCTTCAATTGCTGTGGTGAAGAACGAAGTGATTGAAGTGCCTGGCAGAACCTATCGCACCATAGATTTTATTTTACCTGGACAACTTGGTTTTTCCTTATTAAGTGCTGGGGTTTTTGGCGTGGCATTTTTGTTTTTCAATTTAAGACAACAACTGGTTTTAAAAAGATTTTATGCAACACCTATTAGACGTTTGTATATTATTTTAGGGGAAGCTTTAAGTAGGGTTATTTTTCAATTGATGACCGCGGTAATCATTATTGGGATTGGCCATTTTGCATTTAATTTCACGCTCGTGCATGGATTTATCACTTTCTTAAATATCATGGCACTTAGTTTCATTGCCTTAATTTTATTTATGGGCTTTGGTTTTATTGTGAGCGGTGTGGCAAAAAATGAAAGTACCATCCCGCCATTTGCCAATTTAATTACCTTACCTCAATTTTTACTTGCGGGCACTTTCTTTTCTGTTGATTCTTTTCCTAAATGGCTTCAACCCTTTTGTAATATTTTACCTTTAACGCATTTTAACAATGCCATGCGTGAAATTGCATTTGAGGGTGCAAATTTATTTTCGGTAGGCAATGAAATTGCCATTCTATTTGTTTGGATTGTCATTGTATATGCTGCTGCATATAAAATATTTAAATGGGAATAAAATGAAACTAATTCGTTTCGCATTGATAAGTATATTGGTCATTAGTAGCTTAATCACTGCTATAGCTAGCTTGTTTCCATCCACGGTGATTACATCAAGGGCTGTAGAAGTCAATGCCACCAGTGTACAAATACAACATTGTGTTAAAGACTTAGCTGCATGGAAAGGCTGGATGAGTGATTGGAAAGACCAATCAGTAATAGTACAGGATAGTATTGCACGAGTGGGCACGCAGACTATTCAAATGTTATCAAGTACTGATAGTAAGGTGCTTTTAAAATGGCAAGCAACAGAGCAAGCACCTTATCAGGTTCAAATAGAATGGTTGCCATTAAAAGAAGGAACTTATGTAATTCACTGGTCTTTTGAGCAACACGTTAATTGGTATCCTTGGGAAAAATTTCAGACTTTGCTCAATGAGAAAGTCTTAGGAGCAAAGATGGAAGAAGAGTTACAACATTTAACAGCTTGTGTTATATCTGTTAGTTCAGAAAAATAATCATTGGTTTCTTTTTATTGACCTTGATCTTTTAAGTATTCGATATTTCTTTTGATCCCTTTTAATTTTGATCTCAGTAAAGGAGAATCTTTAAATCTTGCTTTAAAACTTGTTTCTTCCATTTCGATCCAAGCGTCTGTAGACATGGATAATAAGCCTTCAATTGGTTTGAATTTTGATTCTTGGTGTGGATGACTAAATCGATTCCAAGGACATACATCCTGACAAATATCACAGCCAAATGCCCAGTCTTGATAAGACCTATCTGAAGCAGTTTCGATCTGTTGTTTTTTCAATTCAATTGTATAGTAGCTAATACAATGATTGGCTTCAATTGTTTTATTAGGCAAGATGGCTTGTGTCGGGCATGCATCAATACATTTAGTACAAGTGCCGCAATAATCTTTTGCAATGGGTTGGTCATATACACATTCAAGATCTACAATTAAACTTGCAATGAAAAAGAAGGAACCCTTTTTGGGTTGGATTAAATTGCCATTTTTGCCAATCCATCCAGCGCCCGATAACCATGCCCATGATCGCTCTAACACTGGAGCTGAATCTACAAATCCTCTACCTTCGATTGGACCAATTTTTTGTCTTAATGTATCTAGCATTTGATTTAATGCGAGCTTAATGACTTCGTGGTAATCTTGTCCGTAAGCATATTTCGCAATTTTTGGAAAGCCAATTGGTTGTTCCTGTTCTGGGTAATAATTCTTTAAAAAAGTAATCACCGACTTTGCACCGGGTACTAATTTTTTGGGATTAATTCTTAGATCAAAATGTTTTTCCATGTACTGCATATCCCCATGAAAACCTTTTGCTAGCCATTGCTCTAATCTAAATGCATCTTCAGTTAATTCTTTGGCTTCGGCAATACCACAGAAATCAAATCCATGCTTTATTGCAAGCTCTTTGATGATTTGTGTATGCCTAAATTGGTTCAATCTTCAAGATTCATGCTATGAAAAAAACGATGCGCACTTGGGGCTATCAAAACACCAATACTTGATATAAAAACAACACCACTAAAGATGGCGTAAAAAGAAGAAAATAATTTTCCAGCATTGGTTTGAATAGTGACTACGGGTCCCATTCCACTTAAAATCATGGAAGCGTTGTGCAATGCATCTATCCAACCCATAGGTGCTAAAAATTTATAACCAAGAATACCAATTAAAAGGGAGGTCCCTAAAATACATATCGTCTTGAAAAGATGAGAAAGAACCCGCTTATAATACACACTAGAAGGTGCTAGAGGTTGACTCTTGTGTTCGTATTTAGGTAAGAATAAATTTCTTTTTGGTGCCATGCTACTGCTTTTCGTTAACTTATGTAAAATTAGCAGAAAATACAAGGATTAACTGACTTTATTGCTCTTTTTTAATAAGTATTAAGACATAATTGCTGAATTGTAGGTGTGGCTTTCTATTTGCGGATATTAAGTAAATACTAAAACTAGTTTTTATGAATTTAAATCAATACACCATTAAAGCGCAGGAGGCTGTTCAAGCTGCACAGCAATTGGCTTATAATAATCAAAATGCGAATATCGAAACTGCGCATTTGTTAAAAGCCATTCTTGGAGACAAAGATAGCCCTACAGATTTTTTATTGAAAAAAAATAATGTACAACCAGCTTGGGTATTGCAAAAGCTAGATACATTATTTGAAAAATTACCAAAACAACAAACTGGTGAACCTGCTTCGAATTTGAGTAGAGACTTAAATGCAGTGTTGTTAAAAGCAACAGCCTCTTTAAAAGATTTTGGTGACGATTTTGTGACAGTGGAGCATTTAATTGTTGGGATACTTCAAGTGAATGATCCTGTTGCAAAAATTTTAAAAGATGCAGGTCTTACCGAAAAAGGATTAAAAACTGCAATTACAGAATTAAGACAAGGCGAGACGGTTCAATCTGCAACGCAAGAAACACAGTTTCAGGCCTTGAATAAATATGCAAAGAATTTAAATGAGATGGCTAATAAAGGAAAATTAGATCCTGTGATTGGTCGTGATGACGAGATAAGAAGAACATTGCATATCCTGACTAGAAGAAGCAAGAACAATCCAATTTTAGTGGGCGAGCCAGGTGTGGGTAAAACAGCCATTGCCGAAGGATTGGCCATGCGTATTGTCAATGGGGATGTGCCAGAAAATTTAAAGTCTAAAGTGATTTATGCATTGGACATGGGGCAACTGATTGCAGGTGCTAAATACAAGGGTGAATTTGAAGAAAGATTAAAAGGCGTTATTAAAGAAGTAACAAGTAGTGATGGTGATATTATTCTATTCATTGACGAGATTCATACTTTGGTTGGTGCAGGAGGAGGCGATGGCGCCATGGATGCTGCTAATATTTTAAAACCAGCATTGGCAAGAGGTGAGTTAAGGGCGATTGGTGCTACCACTTTAAATGAGTACCAAAAGTTTTTTGAAAAAGATAAAGCATTGGAAAGAAGATTTCAGAAAGTGATGATTGACGAGCCTTCCAAAGAAGATGCCATTTCTATTTTAAGAGGATTGAAAGAAAGGTATGAAACGCATCACCATGTACGTATTAAGGACGAAGCGATTGTGGCTGCAGTAGAACTTTCTACGAGGTATATTACCGATCGTTTTTTACCCGATAAAGCCATTGATTTAATAGATGAAAGTGCTGCCAAGCTTAGGTTAGAAATGAATTCTATGCCAGAAGACTTAGACAGTTTACAACGTCAAATTAGACAATTAGAAATTGAAAGAGAAGCTATTAAGCGTGAAAACAATCCAGACCAATTGAAACAATTGAATGTGGAGATTAGCAATATGATGGTGCAGCAAGATACCCTCACTGCTAAATGGAAAGTGGAGAAAGAATTGGTGGACAAAGTACAAGAGGCAAAAGGCCAAATGGAGCAATTGAAGCAAGCTGCAGAAGTGGCTGAGCGCAATGGGGATTATGGTCAAGTGGCAGAGATTCGTTATGGAAAATTAAAAGAACAAGAAACTCTTTTATTGGAATTGACAAATCAGTTAAAAGATTTAGGAGAAGACGGTAAGCGTTTAATGAAAGAGGAAGTAGATGCAGATGATATTGCAGAAAACATTGCAAAAGCAACGGGTATACCGGTGCATAAGATGATGCAATCGGAAAGAGAAAAATTATTGCACTTAGAATCGGCTTTACATGAAAGGGTAGTTGGTCAGGATGAAGCCATCACGGCAGTATCGGATGCGATTAGAAGAAGTAGGGCAGGATTACAAGATCCAAAAAAGCCAATTGGTTCATTTATTTTCTTAGGAACAACTGGAGTCGGTAAAACAGAATTAGCTAAAGCCTTGGCCAACTATTTGTTTGATGACGATAGCATGATGACTAGAATTGATATGAGTGAATACCAAGAAAAACACACCGTTTCAAGATTGGTAGGTGCGCCTCCGGGATATGTAGGATACGAAGAAGGGGGACAGTTAACTGAATCTGTTCGTCGTAAGCCATACAGTGTCGTGCTCTTGGATGAAATTGAAAAAGCACATCCAGATGTATGGAATGTTTTATTGCAAGTATTGGATGATGGCCGATTGACCGATAATAAAGGAAGGGTGGTTAATTTTAAAAATACCATCATTATTATGACAAGTAATATTGGAAGTCATTTAATTCAAGAGGCCTTTGAGGATGTGACAGATAAAAATTTGGAAGAGAAGACAGCTCAGGCACAAACAGAAGTGATGCATTTGTTAAAACAAACCATCCGCCCAGAATTTCTGAATAGGGTAGACGATATTATCATGTTCTCGCCATTATTGAGAAAGCAAATGGCTTCGATTGTTCAAATTCAATTGAATCAATTAAAGACCTTAGTAGCTGAAAATGGCATGCAGATAGAGTTTACAGATTACCTTATTGAATATCTCTCAGAACAGGGCTTTGATATGCAATTTGGGGCAAGGCCTTTAAAGCGCTTGATTCAGAAATTGGTGGTGAATGAATTGAGTAAGCAAATTTTAAGCGGTGCGATTGACAAGTCCAAAAAAGTCTTAATTGATATTTTTGACGGGGTAGTTGTTTTTAGAAATGAAGGATAATTTAATCAAGGCTTCATGGTGAATCTTTCAAAAGGTTTTGAAGTCTTGATAGGTACTTGTATATTTGACGGATAGACAAATTTGCGCTATCCGTCAATTTATTTTATGGCAAACACAAAGAAGGCAGCAGTTGGATTCATTTTTATCACCATTTTAATTGATATCATTGGATTTGGTATTATTATACCCGTTTTGCCTCAATTGTTACAGCAGTTAATGCATGTAACAGATCGAACGGATATTAGTGCTATTTCAAAACCTGCAATATTTTTAACTTTGATATATGGGCTCATGCAATTTATTTTTGCGCCCATATTAGGAAGTTTGAGTGATCGATATGGTCGCAGACCGGTTTTACTTTTTTCCCTGCTTGGGTTTGGATTAGATTATATTTTTTTAGCTTTTGCGCCAACCATTGGGTGGTTATTTTTAGGAAGAATGATTTCAGGTATTACGGGGGCTAGTATCACCACTGCTTCCGCTTATATGGCTGATATTAGTAATGAAAAAAATAGGGCACAAAATTTTGGTATGATTGGAGCTGCTTTTGGTCTTGGTTTTATTATTGGTCCTATGTTAGGAGGTTTGCTAGGGGAGTTGGGTACAAGAATTCCATTTTTAGTAGCCGCTGGATTGGCCTTGGTGAATGCTTTGTATGGTTATTTTGTTTTGCCAGAGTCCTTAGATATGGAACACCGTCGCTCCATTGATTTAAAAAAAGCAAACCCAATTGCTTCATTATTAAAATTTAAAAAATACCCAGCAGTACTTGGATTAATTCTCTCACTACTTTTAATTTATTTAGCTGCGCATGCTGTGCAAAGTAATTGGAGTTTTGCTAATATTAATAAATTTGGATGGACACCTAAGATGATTGGAATTTCATTGGCTGTGGTGGGGGTATTGGTTAGTTTGGTGCAAGGCTTACTCATTAGAGTAGTAAATCCTAGATTAGGAAATGAAAAAAGTGTTTACATAGGAATTGCATTGTATGCTATTGGTTTAACTTTATTTGCTTTTGCAACACAAGGATGGATGATGTTTTTATTTTTAGTGCCTTATTGTTTGGGGGGAATTTCAGGACCTGCTTTGCAAGCTTTAATTTCAGCGCATGTTCCTAAAAATGAACAAGGAGAATTGCAGGGATCGTTAACAGGATTAAATAGTTTAACCACCATCTTTGGTCCGTCCATGATGATAGGATTAACCTCCTATTTCTCTATTAAAAACGACCCTAGTCATATCTACTTTCCAGGTGCTGCTTTTTTATTAGGCGCCTTTTTTATGCTTTTAAGTGCCATTATTGCTTATTGGGTATTAAAACATGATACACGACCATCAAAGGCCTAGAATCTTGCTTTATAATCCCTTCCTGTTGTTATATTTGTGGCTCAATAAAGGCCATATGATGTCTCCATTAATGCAACAGTTAGAAGCAACTGCAGGGTTTATTCAATCAAAAATTAGTGCAAAAGCAAACACTGCTATCATCCTAGGTAGTGGATTAGGTAATTTATCAAGTGTGATTGATGCAGAATTCAGTATTCCTTATAGTGAAATTCCAAATTTTCCAGTAAGTACCGTTGAGGGCCATAAAGGAAGATTGATTTTAGGCACATTGAATGGCAAAAAAGTTTGGGTCATGGAAGGTCGTTTTCATTTTTACGAAGGCTATACTGCAGAACAAGTTGTTTTCCCAATTCGCGTGTTGAAATTATTAGGGGTAGAAAATTTATTATTATCCAATGCTGCTGGTGGCGTCAACAAGGAGTATAAAGTGGGTGATTTAATGATCATCAAAGACCATATTAGTTTCTTTACACCCAACCCATTATTGGGTAAAAATGAGACTGCATTGGGCACGCGTTTTCCAGATATGAGTGAGCCTTATGCCAATGCATTTATCGATAAAGCAAAACGAATCGCTGCTGAACATCAAATTAAAGTGCACGAAGGGGTCTATGTGGGTGTGACAGGTCCAACTTTTGAAACAAGAGCAGAGTATCAGTTGATCAAAATAGCAGGTGGAGATGTGGTGGGCATGAGTACAGTTCAAGAAAATATTGCAGCAGTACATTGCGGTATGAAAGTTTTTGCAATGAGTGTTGTGACTGATTTAGGCATTAGAGAGGATAACAATGTGATTACACACGAGGAAGTATTGGCGGCTGCAAATGCGGCTGAACCTTTATTAACTTTAATATTTAGTGCATTGGTAAAAGAAATAGCCGCTTAATGCGATTCATTTTTTCAATAGCATTATCCTACTATCAAATATGAGGACTAAGCGTATTTTATTCATCTGTTGCTTTATAAGTTGTCTATTTATTGGACAGTTGAATGGACAGAATATGCGCTTTAATTCATTTGGCGGTGGAGGTGGAGCAACAGACTCCTTACAAAAAAGAGATAAGGCAGAGGATTCGATTTCGATTTATTATCGATTGTACAATAGCTTGACCATTCAGAATATGGATACTTCTATTGCTGATTTTTATTCAAAATTTATCCTCCCTTATAGTAATTATCATCTAGGTAATTTAGGCAATGCAAGTAGATCCTATTTATTCAATCCATTGCAAAGAGGGGGATGGGATGCAGGTTTTAGGGCCTATGAAGTCTACAATTATACTTTGGAACAAACGCCGTTTTATCAAACAACGAAACCCTATACTGAACTGGGTTATTTATTGGGAGGAAAAGGGGAGCAGTTAATTGAGCTATTGCATACTCAAAATAAAACAAAGCAATTTAATTATTCTTTTGCTTATCGATTCAGCAATGCCCCAGGAAATTTAAAAAATCAACATGCGAATTTGAATAATATGCGCATGACTGCCAATTACCAATCAAAGCGAAAGCGTTATGCATCATATTGGGTGATGTTATCTAATAAATCTGCTTCATCTGAAAATGGAGGGTTAGTCAACAGTGCTTTAATAGATAGTCTTTCTTTGAACAATCCATATGAGCTAGAAACAAGATTGGGTATTAGCGGCGCTTCTTTTAGGAATCCATTTAATACCAATATCGCAACTGGCTCAACTTATAAGGAGCAAAGTTTTGTATGGAAACAAACTTATGATATAGGACAGAAAGACTCTGTAGTTAAAGATACCATTACGACTTATTTATTTTATCCTAGACTCAGGTTCCAGAATGAAATTAAATACCAAACCAATCAATTTGTCTTTGCAGACGTCAATCCCTCCAAACTCAATTATCAACAATATTTTAATTACAAATTACCAGTTGGAAACACCATCTTGTTTCAGGATAATTGGAAAAGATTCACCAATGAATTTAGCTTAGTTTCTTTTCCTGAAAAAACAAATCCTAATCAATTCTTGCAAATTGGGATTGGTTACCAGCAATTAAATTTTAATGACACCTTGCTAAAATGGTCAAACAATGATATCTATGGGCTTGGTGTGTATAAAAATAAAACCAAGAATCTTCGTTGGGATATTCAAGCATCCGGAAAATTATTTTTAAGTGGCTATCACGCTGGAGATTATGAAGCACAGTTTTCTTTGAGTAGCATATTCAATAAAAAAGGAGATCAATTGGCATTGTGGGTGCAAAATTCCAATCGTACCCCTTCCTTTAATCGACTTGGCATCACAGCATTTCCTATTTTGAAAATTGGCACTATTGATAAAGAGAATGTGATTGAATTAGGTGCTTTGTGGAATCAAAAAAGTCAGGGTTTAACTGCTTCGTTTCAGTACAAACTCATTCAAAATTTTCAATACTTTGGTTCAGGATTTCAGCCAATGGTTTACGACAATGTTTTAAGTTATGTGAAGGGTACTGTGTCAAATCAAATAAAACTAAGTCGTCATTGGAATTGGTACAATGAACTAAACATTCAGCTAGTAGATCCCAATGCGCCCTTGCATCTACCATTATTTTTAACTAGACAGCGCCTTGCTTTTGAGGGTAATTTCTTTAAAAATTTATTTCTTTCAACGGGATTAGAACTCATTTATCATTCCTCCTTTCAACCAGATGGCTATATGCCATTGAGTGGTCAGTTTTACCTTCAAGATCAGTTTACAGCTAATAATAGACCCATTGCCAATGCCTTTTTTAATTTCAGGATCAAAAGGTTTAAAGGATTCGTACGCATGGAACAGTTGAATACTTTATTAGCCACTAGTAATCAATTAGGTACACGTTACCAATTTACTGCCCCCAATTATCTAGGCACGGGTACTTGGCTAAGAGTTGGAATTTGGTGGAATTTTATCAATTAGTACTACCTTTGTATGGTGAAGCAAATTTTGACCATTTTATTGTTGATTTTGTATAGTTTCTCTAGTATTGGAGCAACTGTAAAAGCACATCTGTGTGCAGGCAAAGTTCAAAAATGTTTTTGCGGTAAGGCTACTAAAAATAAGGCTACTACAAAAGATACTTGTTGTGCAGAAAAAACAACCTTCGTTAAAAAGCAAGATTTGCATCAGTTTAATGAACTACCAGCTTTCAAACAAGCTTTATTACTACCTAAGCATCCAGCTGAATTTTATACGCTTATAACTGCTCCTGTTTTTGAACTAAAAATAAAAGCAAAAGCACATTCCAAAAAGGGGTTGCTTTTTACAGGGCCGCCAATCTATGCCTTAGATTGTCTTTATTTAATTTGATTTTAATGTAATTGACTTTAATGGAGCATGCAAATTGAATATTGCTGCATCCATACAATTTATATTTTCTGTAATTCAAAACAATAAAATTATTTTATGAAAAAAATATTCCTTTTAACTGGCTTTATAATAGCCTCCCTTTTCTCTGTAAATGCCCAAACAGCTACTAAATTAAAAGTGTCTGGTAATTGTGGCATGTGTAAATCAAGTATCGAAAAAGCTGCTACATCAGCAGGTGCAACCACTGCCAATTGGGATATGGAAGCTAAGTTATTGACATTGATGTTTGATGGTAAAACCAATTTAGACAAAATCGAAACAGCGATTGCTGCTGTTGGATATGATACTGAACATAAGACAGCTACTAAAGCTACTTACGATGCTTTACATGAATGTTGTAAATATGAGCGTGAGGTTAAGCAAGATACTGTGATCAAGAAAGTGTCTCTTGTGGCTTCGGGCTTAACATGTTCTATGTGTTCTAAAGCCATTTTTAAAGCATTGACTAAATTAGATTTTGTAGATGAAGTGAAAGTAGATATTGAGCTGTCTAAATTTGTCCTTACTTTTAAATCAGGCAAGACCGTGATGATAGATCAAATTAAATCTGCGGTGGCTGATGCTGGATTTAGTGTTCAAAGCTTAGTATATGAGTAGACTCATATACTAAGATTCACCTTTAATGATTAACTTTGCAAGATTCATAACCATTCATTTTGTTGAGTAAGCACCTTTATTATGCTATCAAAAATCATACAGTTTTCTATTAAGAATAAACTTGTCATTCTTTTAGGACTTTTTGCCTTGATCCTAGGAGGGGTTTATTCTATTTCCAAATTACCCATTGATGCTGTACCAGATATTACCAATAATCAAGTACTGATTATCACATCTGTTCCTAGTGCTGGCGCGCCAGATGTGGAACGATTAATCACAGTGCCAATTGAACAAGCTACAAGGAATATTCCTGGAATGATTGAGCAAAGGAGTTTTTCTCGATTCGGATTGAGTTTAGTGACCTTGGTTTTCAAAGATGGTATGGATATTTACTGGGCTAGACAACAGGTTTCTGAACGTTTGATTACTGTCAAGTCTCAAATGCCCGAGGGCATGGGCATTCCAGAACTTGGTCCATTAACTACGGGCTTAGGTGAAATTTATCAATATGTGGTTAGACCTAAAAAAGGGTATGAAGGAAAGTATAGCTTAACAGAATTAAGAACAATGCAGGATTGGATTGTTCGTAAGCAATTATTGGGCACACCTGGTGTGGCGGATGTGAGTAGTTTTGGAGGTGCAGTAAAACAATTTGAAGTAAGCGTGAATCCTGAGTTATTAAAGCAATATGATTTATCAGTGAATGATATTTATACTGCACTAAATGACAACAATCAAAATGCAGGTGGAGCGTATATTGAACATGGTCCAGGAGTACTATTTATTAGAACAGAAGGGATGGTGGATAGCATAGATCAGATTTCAAGTATTCCTGTAAAGACTTTATCAAATGGGATGCCCTTGTTAATTAGAGATGTAGCAGAGGTTAAATTAGGGGAAGCGACTAGATTTGGCGCAACCGCTTATAATGCTGAAGGAGAGGTTGCAGGTGCTGTTGTCATGATGCTGAAAGGGGAAAATAGTAAGCAAGTCATTAAGGATATTAAAATTAAGATTGCGACCATTCAGGAGACCATGCCAGAAGGCGTAGTCATTGAGCCTTTTTTAGACCGAACAAAAATGGTGGACAATGCCATTGGCACAGTCTCTAAAAATTTACTAGAAGGAGCATTGATTGTCATTTTCATTTTAATTTTATTTTTAGGAAATTTAAGAGCTGGTTTAGTGGTGGCATCTGTGATTCCATTGGCTATGTTATTTGCTTTTATATTGATGTATCTTTTTGGCGTGAGTGGAAATTTAATGAGTCTAGGTGCATTGGATTTTGGATTACTTGTGGATGGGGCTGTCATCATTGTAGAGGCGGTATTACATCAATTATACCATAGTTCTAAAAAAGGGCAACACAATCAACTAGATAAAGTTGAGATGAATTCAATTGTGGGTCAAGTCTCTAATAAGATGATGGGTGCTGCTGCTTTTGGACAAATCATTATTCTAATTGTATACTTGCCAATTTTATCCTTGACAGGTATAGAAGGCAAGATGTTTAAACCAATGGCGCAAACAGTTTCATTTGCATTAATTGGTGCATTCATTTTATCCATCACATATGTTCCTATGATGAGTGCATGGGTATTGAACAGAAATAGAGTGCAAAAAGAAACCATGACAGACAAGTTCATGCAAAAGTTAGAAGGGTTCTATGAAGCATTATTAAAGAAGGCATTGAAAATTCCAAAACAAATTGTGGGGTTAACGATCGCATTATTTATTGGGTCGATTATTTTATTAACCACTTTAGGAGGAGAATTTATTCCAAAATTGGAAGAAGGGGACTTTGCAGTAGACACAAGAGTACTAAGTGGAAGTTCTTTGACTACCACATTAGATGCCACACAGAAGGCCTCTAAACTATTGATCAATCGATTCCCTGAAATTCAAAAAATAGTGACTAAGATAGGTTCTGGTGAAATTCCAACAGATCCTATGTCTATGGAAGCATCGGATTTAATGATTATTTTAAAAGATAAAAAAGATTGGGTCTCAGCAAAAACATTTGATGAATTAGCGGATACAATGGGCAAAGTCATGTCACAAGTACCGGGTATTACCTCTGGGTTTCAATTTCCAGTTCAAATGCGATTCAATGAATTGATGACAGGTTCAAGACAGGACGTTTCTTGTAAAATTTTTGGAGAAAACTTAGATAGTTTAGCGAAGTATGCTGCTTTGATGGGCAACTTGATCAATGATGTAGAAGGTGCTAAAGACCTTTATACTGAAACTGTAACTGGAATATCTCAAGTGGTGGTAAAATTTAATCGAACCGCCATTGCAAGGTATGGTGCAAATATTAAAGAAGTCAATCAGGTCATTCAGTCAGCCTATGCAGGAGGCGTAGCAGGCAAAGTATTTGAAGGGGATAGAAGATTTGACTTGGTGGTGCGATTGAATACCTTACAAAAGAAGGACTGGCAACAAATCAAAAACTTGATGGTGACGGTGGGCAATGGCAAACAGGTTCCATTGTATGAACTTGCGGAAGTTAAGATTGAAGAGGGCCCCTATCAAATACAAAGAGAGGATGCAGCAAGAAGAATTGTAGTAGGGTTTAATGTAAGAGGAAAAGATGTGAAGACGGTGGTGACCGAGGTGCAAGACAAGGTTAATAAAGCTATTCAATTTCCTCCGGGTTATTATGTGGTATATGGAGGACAGTTTGAAAATTTAGAACATGCAGTAAGTCGTTTACAAATTGCAGTACCGGGTGCTTTATTATTGATTTTAGTGATGCTATTTTTTGCATTCAATAATATCAAACATTGTTTATTGATTTTCTCAGCTATTCCTTTCTCTGCCATTGGCGGTGTATTTGCATTATGGATAAGGGGTATGCCTTTTAGTATATCAGCAGGTGTTGGCTTTATTGCCTTATTTGGGGTAGCTGTATTAAATGGTATTGTATTATTAACAGAGATGAATAAATTAGCTATGGAACCTAGTAGAACAATTTTTGACATCATTTCGACTGCAACTAAAACAAGATTAAGACCCATTTTAATTACTGCAGCAGTTGCTTCTTTAGGTTTTATACCTATGGCATTAAGCAGTGGCGCAGGAGCCGAAGTTCAAAAACCTTTGGCAACAGTCGTCATTGGCGGATTGTTATCAGCAACTTTATTAACTTTATTTGTATTACCTATTTTTTATCAATTATTTGAAAAGAAAAGATTGGGTCAATCTACAATGGCCATCATACTATGCATGATTGGGTTGAGTGCGACTGGATTGCAAGCGCAGCCATTAACTGTAAAAAGGCCATTATCAAAAGTGATTGAACAGGCTAAGCTGGTGTCGCCAACATTAAAAACAACTGGAGCCCAACAAGCCTATTATGATGTACTTACAAAATCAAGTTTTGATCCAGCTAAATTATCATTAAGAGGTGAATTAGGTAATGTGAATAGTAGCTTGAATGACTCAAAATATGCTGCAGAGCAAGTATTTGATTTACCTCAGGTATATCAAGCTCAAAAAAAATTGTATCAATCCATTCGTCAAGCCTATGATTACCAAATTGTATTAGATCAAAATTATATCCAACATGCTGTTGAGCAGTTATACATTCAATTGCAGTTTCAAGTAGCAAAGGGAGGCTTGTTAAGTCAGCTTGATACAATCTATGTTAAACAATTGGCTGCGGTGGATGCAAGGTTTAAAGCTGGACAAGACAATGGATTGGAACAAATTAATATGCAGAACTGGGTAAGTATGCATCAGCAGTTAATGATAAAGCATCAAAATGAACAGCATGGATTACAAAAACAGTTTGCTATTTTACTTCAAGATTCAACCATGATCTTGCCAGAGGAAGTTTTAAACTTTGAACCTAAATTAATGGATACTTCAGTAGATGCTACACATCCTTTGAATTTGTTTTGGAAACAAAAATTACAATCAGCGATTGCAGAAACCAATATCGCTAAATCTAAAGTATTGCCTCAAGTTGCATTGGGCTATACGAACCAAAGTTTTAGGATGACTCCAAATGATCAAAATAGATACAATTCAGTCAACTTTGGCCTTAACGTCCCATTGTTTAGATCGGGCTTAAAACAGAAAGTGAAGGCAAGTCAGGCAAATGAAACCGTTGTTGCTAACGAGAAAGAAAAAGCGAGTATTGATTTAGAGATGGAGATACAAAAAGTATGGAATCATTATCAGCAAACTATTGATTTGTACCAGCATTTTCAGAAAAATTTGCTACCTAATGCAAATAAAATTGCGATGATTGCTAATGTATCATTTAAAGAAGGTCAAATTAGTTATATCGAATGGTCTAACTCGATGACTCAAGTTCAATCTATTAAAATGCAGGCACTTGAAACGCTTGAATTATTTAATCTAAACCAATCCACCCTTAATTATTTTTTATCAAAATAATTATTTAAAAACGAATACAATGAAAATTAGATATAGCATCATCGTTTTGACCATTTTTTTATTGAGTTGCAGTAGCGATCCCAAAAATGAAACTCAAAAAGAAGCAGTTGTAGAGGCCACTAATAATGTGAGTTTAACAAAAGAGCAAGCTACGCTAGCACAATTAGTACTTGCTCCTATTGAACTTGGTAGGATGAAAGGGACTGCCCATTTAAATGGAGTGATTGATGTACCACCATCGGGTATTGCATCTGTTAGTATGCCATTGGGAGGATATGTACAAGATATTAATTTAATACCGGGTAATTTCGTAAAAAAAGGTGCTGTTTTAGCAACTGTGAAAGATCCGGCATACATTCAATTACAAGAAAATTACTTAGCTAGTAAAGCAAAGTTGAATTATTTACAACAAGACCTTGATCGACAAAAATTATTATTAAATCAAGAAGCAGTCAGTAAAAAATCCTATCAACAAATACAAGCAGATTATAATGCAATTAACATTCAATTGCGCGCTTTATCTGAACAATTAAAACTAATCAATATTCAGCCAGAAAATTTGACACCAGAGAATATGACTAGTTTGGTGAGATTGACAGCGCCAATTAGTGGGTATATTACAAAAGTGAATATCAATAGAGGAAGATACGTCACTCCTTCGGATGTTTTATTAGAAATAATGGATCCTAATGATATCCACGCTGCAATCACTATTTATGAAAAAGATATTGCAAATTTTAAAGTAGGTATGAAGGGGACAG